>SXGS01120268.1_pt1 | contig 56419 bp, 42 predicted proteins | sample 3174681 | NCBI WGS metagenome assembly SXGS01 (sample SAMN11356861, study PRJNA531348) | freshwater metagenome | isolation source: freshwater sample F1-80 | place: China: Fuxian Lake, Yuxi | collected 2017-12-25
ATGAATCCCCGGACCACCATGGCTACCACACTCTTCGATCTCTCCGGCAAGACGGCTGTCGTCAGCGGCGCCGCGCAAGGCATGGGCCGCGCGATGTCGATCGCTCTCGCCGAAGCCGGCGCCAGCCTCCTGCTGCTCGACCTCAATGAAGAAGGCGCGCAACGCACCGCGGCGGAGATCGCGGCCGCGGGCGGACGCGCCATCGCGCAAAGATGCGACGTCTCCGAACCGGATCAGATCCGCGCCGCGTTCGCCGTCCTGGATGCCGAGTACGGACGCATCGACTTCCTCGGCAACGTGGCCGGCGAAGCGGTGCTCGGCAAGCCCGAGGAGATCCGGCTCGAGGACGTGGAGCAGGTCTGGCGCAACCTCGTGTTCGGGCGTTTTTGCGCGTGCCAGGAGGCGGGCCGCCGTATGCTCGCCGCGGGGCGGGGCAGCATTGTCAACATCGGCTCGCTCGCCAGCGTCACCGCGCTCGGACGCGGGCACATCGCCTATAGCATGGCGATGGGCGCGGTCGCGCAGATGACGCGCGGACTCAGCACCGAATGGTCGGGGCAGGGCGTGCGTGTGAACGCGATCCTTCCCGCGCAGGTGCTCAATCCGGGGCTCGAAAAGCGGATCGGCGAATCGCCCGCGTTGGCCGGCCAGTTTCTCCGCGGCATTCCCGCCGGGCGTTTCGGCCGGCCGGACGATATCAAGGGGCTCGCGGTGTTGCTCGCGTCCGACGCGTCGGAGTGGATCACGGGCGCGCTGATTCCCATGGATGGCGGCAACCTCGCGTTGAACGGCGGCGGATCGGTGAGACATAAATGAAATCGGAATATCAGTATCTGTACCGCGCCATGCGGACCATCCGCGTGGCGGAAGAGCAACTGGCGCGCTGTCACGCGCGCGGACTGGTGCATGGCGCCTGCCACACGTACGTGGGGCAAGAAGCGGTGGCATCCGGCGTGTGCGCGCATTTGGGGCCGGAGGACGCGGTGTTCAGCACGCATCGCGGTCACGGGCACGCGCTCGCCAAAGGGCTGCCGGTGGAGGCGCTGATCGCCGAGCTTTTCGGACGCGCCACCGGCTGTTCGCGCGGCCGCGGCGGGTCGATGCACCTGTTCGCGCCGGAGATCGGCCTGATGGGCACCAGCGGCATTGTCGCTCCGTGCATCCTGCAGGCGGCGGGCGCGGCGTACGGATTCCAACTGGCGCGATCCCCGCGCGTGGCGGCGGCGTTCTTCGGTGACGGCGCGGTCAACAACGGAGCGTTCCACGAAGGGCTGAATCTGGCGGGCATCTGGAAGCTGCCCGCGATTTTCGTCTGCGAGAACAACCGCTTCGCCACCGAGGTTCCCTTCTCGTATTCGGCCGCGAATCCCGACGTGGCCGGACGCGGCGCGCTCTACGGGATGCCGGGGATCGCCGTGGATGGCAACGACGCGATGGCGGTGTACGAGGCGGCGCGCGAAGCCGTACGACGCGCGCGCGCGGGCGAGGGTCCCACGTTGCTCGAGTGCCGGACATATCGCACGCGGCCGCATGCGGAGGGCATGGGCGACTACTCGTACCGCACGCGCGAGGAAGTGGCCGAGTGGCGCGAAAAGTGCCCGATCCAGCGGTTCCGCTCCGCGCTGATCGAATCGGGCGAGGCGGTGGCGGACGAGTTCGTTGCGATCGACGCGGAGGTGGCGGCGGAGGTGGCGCGCGCGTCCGATGCCGCCGAAGCGGCGCCGTGGCCGGACGCGGCGAGCGCGATGACGCACGTCTACTCGGCTCCGGCGGCCGTTCCGTCAGAGCCGGGACCGGGCGCGGGCCGCGAGATCTCGCTGGCGGCCGCGACGCTGGAAGCGCTAGATGCGGAGATGGCGGCGAATCCGCGCATCTTCGTTTTCGGTGAAGGCATCGGCAAGCGTGGCGGCAACTTCGCGACCACGGCCGGTCTGTTCGCCAAGTACGGGGCCGCGCGGCTTTGCGACACGCCGATCGCCGAGCGCGGCTTCGTGGGCATGGGCTGTGGCGCGGCAATGACCGGCGCGCGGCCGGTGATCGACTTCATGTTCGCCGACTTCGTCAACGACGCATTCGGCGAGATCGTGAACCAGATCGCGAAGATGCAGTACATGAGCAGCGGCCGTTTGAAGATGCCGATCCTGCTGCGCGGCTGCGTGGGCATCGGACATTCGGCGGCCACGCATCATTCGGGCAACTACCATTCGATCTACGCCAACGTTCCCGGACTGCGCGTGGTGGTGCCTTCGACGCCGTACGATGCCAAGGGGCTGTTCGCGCGCGCGTTGCGCTCCGAGGATCCGGTGCTGTTTCTCGAGCCTCGCGAACTGATGGGCGTGAAGGGCGCCGTGCCGGAGGGTTGGTACGAAATCGAGTTCGGCAAGGCGCGCACGTTGCGCGAAGGCTCCGACGTTACCGTCGTGGCGATCGGAGCGATGGCGCCGCGCGCGCTGGCGGCGGCGGCGAAGCTGGCGGAGGAGGGGGTTTCGGTGGAGGTGATCGATCCGCGCACGATCTCGCCTTTGGACACGGGAGCGATCCTGGCATCGCTGCGCAAGACGGGACGCCTGCTGGTGGCGGACGAGGCTTTCGGTCCGTGCGGCGCCGCGGCGGAGATCGTGGCGTGGGCGGCGGACGCGGGGTTCGACGACCTGGATGCGCCCGTGCGCCGGATCACCGGAGCGTTCGTTCCGACGCCTTACAGTCCGCCGCTCGAAGCGGCGGTGATTGTCACCGCGGACGCGATCGCCGCCGCGCTGCGCGATCTGATGGGCGAGTGATCCATGGCGATCGAGATTACGATTCCGCGCCTGGGATGGTCGATGGAGGAGGGAGCTTTCGCGGGTTGGCTGAAACCGGCGGGCAGCCACGTGGCGGCGGGTGAACCGCTGTTCGCGGTGGAGAGCGACAAGGCCACGATGGACGTCGAGTCGTTGGACGCGGGCGTGCTGTATCTGCCCGCGGACGCCGCCAAGACGGGCGACACGGTGCGGGTAGGGCAGCGGATCGGCTACCTGTTGGCCGCCGGCGAGGCGGCGCCCGAGGCTTCGGTTGCGCGGGCCGGCCCCGCTCCGGTGACGCCACGCGCTCGCCGCGTGGCCGCCGAACTCGGCGTGGATGTGGCCGCCTTGACGGGTTCGGGCCGGGGCGGGCGGATTCGCGAGCGCGACGTCCGGGCAGCGGCGCCCTTGCGCGTGGAGCCGGTCCGCGTGGAGCCGGTCCGCGCGGAGCCGGTGCGCGTGGAGCCGGTGCGCCGCGCGATCGCCGCGCGCATGACGGAGAGCCGCGACCGCACCGTGCCGGTGACGCTGACGCGGCGCGTGGACGCGAGCCGTCTCACGGCGTTGCGCAACCGGTGGAAGCTGGCGCTTCAGCCCGGTCCGGCGCCATCGTACAACGACATCGTGGCGAAGGTGGCGGCCATCGCGTTGACCCGCCATCCGGCGATGGGTGTGGGGCTGCCCGGTTCGATCGACATCGGCATCGCGGTGGATACGGAGCGCGGTCTGCTGGCTCCGGTGATTCGCGGCGTGGCGCAGGCTCCGCTCGAGGAGGTGGCCCGCCAGTCGCGCGAGCGGATCGATGCGGCGCGGCGGCGGACGATCCAGCCGGACGACCTGCGTGGCGGCGTCTTCACCATCACGAATCTGGGGAGCTACGGCGTGGAGGAGTTCACTCCGGTGATCAATCCGCCGGAGATCGCGATTCTGGGCTTGGGCGCGATCCAGTGGGAGGCGGTGGTGGCGCGCAACGGCCAGATCGTGGCGCGCGAGCGGATGGCGCTGAGCCTGACGTTCGACCACCTGATGGTGGACGGCGCGCCGGCGGCCCGCTTTCTACGGGAGATCGCGGAGCTGATCGAAGAGCCGCCGCCGGAGGTGCACTGCCGGTAAGGCTATTTGGGGCGTGCGCCTTGCGCCGTCACGTATTCGCGTAGCACCGCATTGATCCTGGATTGATATCGTACGCCAGTGGAACGAAAGAACGTCAATACATCCGCGTCGATCCGCAAAGTGATCTGGCGCTTTGTTCGCCGCTGAAACAAGGGCGCCAGGGCGAGCCCACTTCGCCGCTCCGATGGGTGGCGTTTCCGAGCAGTCGATCATCGGATCCGTCATCTCCAGCCGCCTTGATCTTTGCTTTGGCGTCAGGTGCGGCAGACTCGCCGAATCAAGCACCACCCGAACCATCCCAGTACGCTTCTCTTTCATGGCGCATCGCTCTCCTTGCCGAGATGATCCTGACAGCCTCGGCCCGTATGGTGTACGTGACCACCAATTCGACGCCATCGACGAGGCCGATTGTATTCCATCGCGGTTCCCCGTAGTCGAGCCGCTGGTCTGCCCACTCGACCCGGTTGCCCAAGCATGTAGCAGAGCACCTTGTAGCTACGGATGGAGTTACGCCGCCCATCGGGCTCCGTTCGGTGCTACGCGAGGATGTCCTTGACCACGTGACCGTGGACGTCGGTGAGCCGGAAATCGCGGCCGGCGTAACGATAGGTCAGCCGCAGGTGATCGAGCCCCAACAGGTGCAGCATGGTGGCGTGCAGGTCGTGGAAGTGGACGCGCGGTTCCACCGAGTAGTAGCCGTAGTCGTCGGTGGAGCCGTAGGTGAAGCCCGGCTTGACGCCGCCGCCCGCCAGCCACACGGTGAACGCCTCCGGGTTGTGATCGCGTCCATCGGAGCCTTGCGCGGTCGGCGTACGGCCGAATTCGCCGGCCCACAGGACCAGCGTGTCCTTCAACAGTCCGCGCCCTTCCAGATCGCCGAGCAGAGCCGCGATGGGCTGGTCGACTTCGCGCGCGTTGCCGAGATGGTCGCGCCGCAGGTTCGCGTGCTGATCCCACTTGTACGTGTGGCTGATCTGCACGAAGCGGACGCCTTTTTCCGACAGGCGGCGGGCCATCAGGCACTGGCGTCCGAAGTCCTCGGTCACCGGGTTGTCGAGGCCGTACATCTTCCTGGTGGTCTCGCTCTCGCCGCTGAGGTCCTGCAGTTCCGGCGCCTCGGCCTGCATGCGGAACGCGAGTTCGAACGACTCGATGCGCCCCTCGAGAGCGCGATCGGGACCGGTATCCTCGAGCTGCCGGCGGTTCAACTGCTGCGCGTAGTCGATCTCCATGCGCTGGATGTCGCGCGGCGTCTCCTTGTTGGAGATGAAGGGAATTCGTGCGTCGCGAGCCGGTACTCCCACCGAGCCCACCGGCGTCCCCGCGTAAGGCGCGGGCAGAAACGCCGAACCGAAGTTGTTGGCTCCGCCGTGGCTTTGGGAGGCGCAGATGGTCACGTAGCCGGGCATGCTCTGGTTCTCGGTTCCCAGGCCGTAGTTGACCCACGATCCCATGCTCGGCCGCACGAACGTGTCGCTGCCGGTGTGCAGTTCGAGCAGCGCGCCGCCGTGCCGGGAATTCGAGCCCCACATCGACTTGACGAAGCAGAGCTTGTCGACATGCTTGGCGACGTTCGGGAACAGATCGCTGACCCAGGCGCCGCTCTGGCCGTACTGCTTGAACTCCCACGGCGATTGCAGCAGATTGTGCGTCTCCGCCGACACCACCTTTCGCTTGGCGAAGGGAAGAGGCTTGCCGTGATCGCGCTTCAAAAGCGGCTTGTAGTCGAACGTATCCATGTGCGACGGGCCGCCGTGCATGAACAGGAAGATGACGCGCTTCGCCTTGGCGGGGAAGTGTGGCTCGCGCACCGAAAGCGGATTGCGGTCAGTGGCTCCCAGCAGTCCGGCGAGCGCGAACTGGCCGAAGCCCGCGCTTGCCAGTTTCAGCATCTCCCGCCGCGGCAGGTTCTTGTTGAGGTACGAGTTCCAGTGAGCGTTCATGATGGTCCGATCAATTCAAGTATATGAATTCGTTCGACGCGATCAAAGCCTTGCACAGGCTCTGCCAGGCAAGCGCGCGCTTGTCCTTGCTGTCCGCCGGCAACACCTTTCCGATCCGCTCCAGGAAGCCGAGCGCCTGCTCCACTTCCTTGTCGGACGCGGGCCGGGAGAAGGACCGTTCGTAGGCCGCCCGGATGCGATCGGCGTCGCTTCCGCTCAGCGCCAGCAGCATGTCCGCCATGCGCCGCGAGTGCTTCAGCACCACCGCGCCGTTCAACATGAACAGCGCCTGCGGCGCGACGATGGTCGAGTCGCGGTCGCCTTGGGGAACCGCCGGATCGGGCAGGTCGAACGCGGTGAAGACCTCGTACATCGAACTCCGTACGACGGGGATGTAGACGGCGCGAATATCGCGTTCGTAGTCGACGCCGCCGCGCTTGGACGTGTTGGCGACGTACTGGCGGTCCTTGTAGGACAGGATGGTGCCGCCCATGTCGAGCTTCAATCCGCCCGACACCGACATGATGCCGTCGCGGATCGCTTCGGCTTCCAGCCTGCGGCGGTTGAAGCGCCACAGCAGGGCGTTGCCGGGATCGGCTTCGAACGCCGCCGAATCGTAACCGCTGGACATCCGGTAGGCGTTCGACAGCATGATCGTTTCGTGCATGGACTTGACCGACCAGCCTTTTTCGACGAAACGCAACGCGAGCCAGTCGAGCAACGGCTGATTGGTGGGACGCTCACCGAGGCGGCCGAAGTTGTCGGTGGACGGCACAATGCCTCTGCCGAAATGCCAGCGCCACAGGCGGTTCGCCATCACGCGCGCGGTAAGAGGATGGTCCTTGGAGGTCATCCAGTTAGCGAACTCGAGCCGTCCGCTGACGTCCGCGGGCAAGGCCGGCCGGTCGCCGGCGATGACGGTCAGGAAGCCGCGCGGAGCTTTGTCGCCGAGAGTCCAATGGCTGCCGCGAATGTGGATCGGCAGATCGGTGATCTTGGCGCTTTCGCGAACGCCCATCGCGCGAGGATAGTCGGGCGTTTCCTTCTCGAGCAGTTTCTGTTCTTCCTCTATCTTCACCAGCGCCGCCACGGCTTCGGCGGGATAGTAGTCGCGGGCATTGCCGGGCGCGCGCAACGGTCCGAACTTCTCATCGAGGAACTCCTTCAGTGCGTCGAGCGGCGCGTCCTTGGCTTCGCGACTTTCCATCGCCTTCAGGAACAATTCCTGATACCGGTTGGCCACGTCCTCAATGGACTTGGACTGGAACCCCTCGAACAGCTTCGCCGCCGGCGAAGCCCATTCCCCCGGGGGCCGTTGCTTGCCGAACGTTTCGAACGCGTACAGCGCCGACGCGGCCGCTCCGTTGGAGCGCTCGATATGCTCGACGAACTGCTCCACGAAGCTCGGGTTCACGCGGTGTTTGCGCGCGATCTGGACCGCGGTGCGGGGAACGGGAGTTCCGGCCGGGAGCGGGCTCGGCGCCACGCGGAGCTTGGCGAAGTACGGGAAGCGGTTCTTGTGTTGCAGCCGGATGGTGTTCGATCCGCTTCGTAGAGTGAAGATCCCCAACGGCGACCAGCCGCCGTCGTCGGGCGACGCTTCGCGATTCTGCACCGGAGGCAGCCCGGCCTTGACCATCTCGCCGTTGATGTGGAGGTCGTGCGTGCCGCCGCCGCGTTCTTCGTCGAGCAGTTCGAGTTGATACTCGGCGTCGCGCGGCGCCTCGATCTTGAATTCAGCGAAGAAGGGTCCCTTGGCGTCCTTCTCCGTGTTCGGCTTCTTGGGCTCGAGCGGCTTGGATGCGTTCCCGGCGTCGAAGGACGAACCCTCGCGTTCCACCAGGACCGTTGCGCCGGCGGGAAGGGGCTTCAGCGCGGTCTTGCCGGCGAGCATGGTCTCGTGCGCGGCCATGAGATAGGCGCCTACGTTGCCTTTGGCCTCGGCGGTCAGCTTGCGATTTTCCGCGCCGGAGATCTTGCCGGCTTCCTTGGTCTTCGCCTCGATCCTGGCTTCGTGCGCCGCGAGCCGGTCGCGATCCTCCTTGGGAGCGAGCACATACTCGTGCCACTTGGCCACGACCTTGAAGTTTTCCATGGTCTTGGTGCTTTTCAGGATTCCCGCCATGCCGTAGTAGTCTTTCGCGGGAATCGGGTCGAACTTGTGATCGTGGCAGCGGGCGCAGCCGAGCGTGAGCCCCATGAAGGTTCTGCCGATGGTGTCCAACTGCTCGTCGATGATGTCCATCTCCATCTTGACCGGGTCGTCTTCGGCGAGCATCTTGGCGCCCAGCGACAGGAAGCCGGTCGCGGTCCAGCGCTCGAACTGCGTGTCCAGGGCAGGGGATTCGGGCAGCAGGTCACCGGCGATTTGTTCGCGCACGAACTGGTCGTAAGGCTTGTCCTTATTGAACGCCGCGATCACATAGTCGCGGTAGCGGAAAGCGTTTTTGTAGACCAGATTCTCGTCGAGCCCGTTGGAATCGGCGTAGCGGGCGACGTCCAGCCAATGGCGGGCCCAGCGCTCTCCGTAGCGCGGGGAAGCGAGCAGCCGCTTGACCACTTTCTCGAAGGCGTTGGGTGAGTTGTCGTCGAGGAAGGCCTGGATCTCTTCGGGCGTTGGCGGAAGTCCGATGAGATCGTAGGTGGCGCGCCGGATCAGGGAGCGCTTGTCGGCGGGCGGCGCCGGACGCAGGCCCTTCTCCTCGAGCTTGGCCAGCACGAACGCATCAACCGGATTGCGCACCCAGGACGGGTTCTTCACGGCGGGAATCTTCGGCTCGGCGGCCGGGATGAACGACCAGAACTTCCCGCCGGCCGGCGCCGGTTCGGCGGACTTGCCCCAGGGCGCGCCCATCTCCACCCACTGCGCCAGAAGCGCCGCCTCGGCGTCGGGGAGCTTGGGTCCGGGCGGCATCTTCAGGTTGCCTTCCATGTGGCGAACCACGCGGATCAGCAGGCTATCGGCGGGCTTGCCGGCGACGATCGCCGCGCCACGAGCTCCGCCCTTCAGCACGGCCTCGCGCGAGTCCAGCTTCAAGCCACCCGCCGGAGCGGCTCCGGCATGGCATCCATTGCACTTGGCCAGGAACACGGGGCGGACGTTCTTTTCGAAGAACGTCTCTCCGGTCTGTGCGCGCACGACCGCAGTGGCGCAGAGCGCCAGGACTGACATCCGCATACCACTAATCCTATCTCAGGCGCGGGGTCCGGTGGGCAACGGCTCCGCCAGCGACCACAACGTATGAGGCCAATCTCCCAATTTGCCTGCGTCAAGCGGCCGCAGCAGCGCGGATACATCGCCGGCTCGTCCGTATGCGAAGTCCGAAGTCGCTCGAGGCGAGTGGTCCACCGCCCAGCCGCGATAGCCCGCGGTGGCGAGCATCGCGCAAACGCGTGCCGCGTCGCGGCCTCGTTCGGCGAGAAGCGCGGGGTGCAGTTCGAGCAGGATCCTCCGGTAGCGGCCCTCGCGAAGTCCTTGCGCCATCCCGTCGAGAGCTTCGTCCTCGTAGCCCTCGATGTCCATCTTCACCAGATCTGTCCGCCCGATCGAGAGTTCGTTTAGAAATTCGTCCAGCCGCCGGGCGGGCACTCGATAGCCGCCCTCCGCCGCGATGCGCGACACGCCGAAGTTATCGCCCGACTCGTCGTAACCCGCCAGTTCCAGGGCGCCGTCGCGAGCGGCCGCGGCGGCTTCGTGGGTGGTCCAATGCGCGCCGCCTCCGCGCCGGGCGTTGGATGCCAGCCGGGCAAAATTGCGCGGATCCGGCTCGAGAGAGATCACGCGGCCGGCCGGGCCCACGATGCGCGCGGCGAGCAGGCTGAAGTATCCCCAGTTGGCGCCCACATCCACGAAGACTGCTCCCGGGCCGAGGATCCGCCGCACCAGTAGCGTCTCCTGCGGTTCGTACTGGCCGGTGAAGCAGACTTCGCGGGCGATGGAATCGCGCAGGTCGCAGAGGAATTCGCCGCCGCCGGGAATGTCCCGCCAGAACGGAGCGGGGCGAACGCGTCCGCAGATCGCCTGGATGGCTCGATAGCGCCCGGCCGGCATGCGGCGGATGATGGCGCTCGCGGCGGGAACCCAGGCCGGCTCGCGGGGTTCGGTCAGCGCGCGCACGCCGCCTCCGCGATCCGGCTGGCGGAGGTTCCCACGCGTGCCGCCAACGCGCCCAGATCCAGCTTCGGCGACAACTCCTCGAGGTCGGCGCGAACCATCTCGCGCACCAGCCCGGCGAACGAGACCCGCGGCGTCCACCCGAGGCGTTCGCGCGCCTTCGACGCGTCGCCCACCAGCAGGTCCACTTCAGCGGGGCGAAGATACCGCTCGTCGGTCTTGAGCCAGTCGCGATAATCGAGGTTGACTTCCTGGAAGGCGAGTTCGCAGAACTCACGCACCGAGTGCGTTTCGCCGGTGGCCACCACGTAGTCGTCCGGCTCGTCCTGTTGGAGCATCAGGTGCATGGCGCGAACGTAGTCGGCCGCGTGGCCCCAGTCGCGGCGAGCGTCGAGATTGCCGAGGCGAAGCTCGCCGGCCAGCCCCAGCTTGATGCGCGCGGCGGCGCCGGTGATCTTGCGCGTGACGAATTCGTGTCCGCGGCGCGGCCCCTCGTGGTTGAACAGGATTCCGCCGCAACAATACATGCCGTACGCCTCGCGATGGTTCATCGTGAGAAAGAAGCCAGACACTTTGCTGATGCCGTAGGGACTGCGCGGATGGAACGGCGTCGACTCGCGTTGCGGCGTCTCGCGCACCTTGCCGAACATCTCGCTCGATCCGGCGAAGTAGAACCGCGCGCGCGATTTCAGTTCCCGCATCGCCGCCAGCAGATAGTGCGTGCCGTTGACGTTGGCGTTCATCGTGGAGAAGCCGTCCTCGAAGCTCTCGGCGACGAAGCTCTGCGCGGCGAGATGGTAGATCTCGTCGAAGTCGTGCGCGCCGAGGATCCGGAAAAGGCTGGGATAGCTTTCGAGGCTGGCCGCGTGCAGCTTCAGGCGGGGCAGCAGATGCGCGATGCGTCCCATGCGGTGCATGGGTTGTTCGAGCGCCACGCGGCGCACCGTGCCGTGCACCTCGTAACCGAGGCCGAGCAGATGCTCGGCGAGATGGCTTCCATCCTGTCCCGTGATTCCGGTGATCAAAGCCGTTCGAGGCATTTTCGGTTCTCCTTCAACTCTTCGTAGATCGCGCCGAGGCCGCGCGCGTAGGCCGCCATTCCAAACGCTTCCGACCTTGCCCGCGCGCGCCGCCGGCGGGCTTCCCACGATTAGGGCCGCGCCCGGCGCTCGTCGAGCAGGCGTTCCATCAGCCGCGCGAACGAGGCGGGATCGCCGGCGCATGCGTAGACGGCGGAGTCCGCTCCGGTTTCGCGAAACACCGCGAGATCGGTGGCGACGACGGGAACTCCGCGCGCCAGGCTCTCCACCATCGGCCAGCCGAACCCTTCCCGGTCCGACGGAAGAACGGTCAAGGCCGCGCGGCTGTAGATGGCCGCGAGCGTCTCCCGTCCCACCGGCGGAAGCTCCACCAGTGCGCCGGCGACGCCGAGCGCGACGGCCTGATTCCGCTGCGCGGGAGTCAGCGATCCGGTGCGCACCAGCCGCGCGCCGGGCCAGCGGCACCTCACCAGGGCGAAGGCCGCCAGCAACACGTCGATCCGCTTGCGAGCGATATTGCTGCCGGCGTGCAGGACGAGGGGCTCGCCGCCGCCGAGGAGCCGTGCGGCCTCGTCCCGCGCCTCCGGACCCGGTTCGGATTCGAAGCATGGGTGCACCGGATTCGGCGTCACGCGGATCCGGGCCGCCGGAACCAACCCGCTGTTCGCGAGTTCGTCCCGCGTGGCGCGGCTCGGGCAGATCACCACTGCCGCGCGGCGCAGCCCGGCCGCGATGCGTTTGGCGATGTGGCGATGGATGGCCGGCCCGCCCTCGCTCCACAACACCCGGAACGAGTCGAGATCGTGGCAAGTGACGGCTGTGCCTCCGGCAGGCAGCGCCAGCGCGAGATGCGCGTAGCTGTGATCGACGACGTGGAACAGGTCGTGCCGGCGGGCCTCGGTTCGCAGCCACCGGGGATAGAAGAGGAAACGGTTGAGCGCGCGATCGCCGTTGAAGGCAAACCCTCCGCTCACCGGCGGGCGGCTCAGCAGGCGCCGCATCGGCGGACGCAGCAACTCCGCCCGGAACGGCCCGGCCCCGGCGTTCGCCGCGCTTGCGATGAGTTCGGCCGCCAGGTCCATGCTCGGCCAACCCTCCTCGAGGTAGTCGCTCACGACGCCGATCGAGAGGGCTCCGCTCACGAGAACACCTTCTCGTAAACGGACAGGACGTTCCGCGCGGTGGCCATGCGGTCGAACCGCCGGATCGCCTTCTCCCGTCCGGCGGCGCCCAGACGCGCGCGCAATCCCGCCGACGCGGCGAGTTCGGCGATGCGATCCGCCAATCCGGCCGCGTCGCCGGGTTCGTGGCAGAGCGCGTCTTCGCCCGCCCGCACGATCTCGGCCGCTCCGCCCGCGTTGCTGGCCACCACCGGCTTGGAGCATGCCATCGCCTCGGCGATGACGCGGCCGAACGGCTCCGGTTGGGTGCTGGCGTGGACCACGATGTCGAGCGCGCGAATCGCGGCGGCGGGATCGGCCACGTGGCCGGTGAAGCCGGTTCGTCCACCGAGCCCGAGGGCCACGGCTTTCCGCTTCAGATCGTCCAGGTCGAACTGGCTGCCGGCGGTGCGGTAGATTGGGCCGCCGACGATGTAGCCGCGAACGCCGGATCCGGGGTCGAGCCGTGCCAACGCGTCGAGGAATACCTCGTGCCCCTTCCATCGCGCGAACGCCGCGACCAGCCCCACGCGGACGACTGGCCCGGCGGGAGCCTCCATACCACACGCGGCATCCAGGTCGAGCCGGGCGCCATCGGGCTGGAAACGCTCCATGTCAACGCCGTTCCAGACCGTGTGCACGGCGGCGCCCAGCCCGGTCGCGCTTCGCAGATCCCGGGCGACGCTGTCCGAGACCGCGATCGCTGCGTGGCAGGTGGACGCCGCCAGCCGAATGAGCCTTGACGCGGCGCGCCGCGCTCCCAGGTAATCGCGAACGTGCCAGACGACACCGGTTCCGGCCTGAGTCGAGATGGCCGCCAGCAGATGCGCCTTGACGCCATTGGTATGCAGCACGCGCGGACGGATGGATCGCAATAACGCGCGCAGGCGGCGCGCGTAGCGGAGTGAGTTCACTCCCGCGGAGATCGGCCCCCCGCCCGCGTCTCCGTACCGCGCCAACTCCGGCGGGAATGGCGCGAGATCGATCTCCACTCCCAGCCGCGCCACGCGTTCGACGAGCGGCCCTTCCTCGCCGGCGATCAAGTGCAACCGCCAATCGGGCGCCAGCTTGCGGATTCCGCCGAGCAACTCGAACAGGCTCCACTCGGCGCCGCCCATGGACCCGCTCGGAGAAAAATAGGCCGCGGTCATCGCTTCACACCGCCGCCGCGCGGGCCCGGGCGCGAGGCTCGAAACGCTTGGCGTCGAGCAGCCGCCGCGACGCCTCCACGAACGGTCCCACCAGGTTCGCCGAGTCTTCGGACCCGAATGGCCGGAGCAGCGTGATCCAGCCCGCTTCCAGGGGGACGCGCACCTGCCAGAACCCGTCGCGGTCGCGGATGTCCTCCACGAAGCATTCGCCGCCGAACTGAAAATCGACCGCCGCGAAGCCGGCAAGAAGCGCCTCATCTCGCAACGCGCGATAGCACGCGGCCGGCGATTCCGCCGCCTGGATCGACCGCCTTAGTCTTTCGAGCGACACCGCTTCCTCGAGCGGTTTGCGCAGGCTGAGCAAGCCGATCAGCCGCCGGGCCGCGCTCACTTCCATGTAGTCCAGGTATCGAACCGCCGCTACCGCGCCGGCCGCGAAAGCAACCACGGCCACCACTCCCCACCGTCCTCGCAACGCACTGGCCGCCACCGCCAGCCCCGCGACGATCGTGCAGGCGCAGTAAACCAGCGCCACCGCTCCCGGCGTCGATAACCCGCGGTCGATCAGCCGGTGGTGCAGATGCGCGCGGTCGCCAACGAACAAAGGCTGGCGCCGGATCGCGCGGCGGACGATGGCGAGGCAGGTGTCCAAGAGCGGTACCGACAGCGCGATCACCGGCGCGGCGACCGAAAGCAGCGTGGCGGACTTCTGGCTCCAATGCGCGCCGAGGCACCCAAGCAGGAATCCGGTGAGCATGCTGCCGGAATCGCCCAGAAAGATCGAAGCCGGATGGAAGTTGTAGCGTAGAAAGCCGGCCAACGCCCCGGCGAGAGGCACGCAGGCGAGCGCCAACCCGGCGTCGCCGTGAATCCACGCCGCGGCGGCCATCGCGAGCGATGCGAGCGCGCCGACTCCAGCGGCGAGCCCGTCCAGCCCGTCGATCAGATTGAATGCGTTGCAGCAGCCGGCCAGCCACAGGACGGTCACCAGCAGCGATACCGGAGACGGTAGGGCGAGTCCGGCGAGGGTCTCCACTCGCACGCCGCCCCACCAACAGACCGCGCCGGCGGCGGCTTGTCCGGCGAGTTTGGCCCGGGCGCCCAAGCCGAGCAGGTCGTCGGCCAACCCGAGCGCCAGCACGATCGCCGCCGCCGGCAGGATCCGCTGGATCAGTCCGAGGTTCGCGGCAACCAGGTTGCTGGCCGGCAATTGGAGCGTGAGCAAAAATCCGAAAGCGCCAAGATAGGCGATCGCCACCGGCAAGCCGCCGATACGAGGCACCGCGCGTGCGTGGAGCTTTCTCCCCCGATCGGGACGGTCCACGTAGCCGAGCCGGAGCGCCAAGCCGCGGCACGGGGGCGTCAGCGCCAACGACAGCACCAAGGCGGTGAGTCCTACGATCAGAACCGCGATCATCCCATCCTCACGCCGAGTAAACGGAGGAGATCGCGCCGACGTGCGACAGGGCGTCTTCCCAGGAGCCGAACCGGCCCGGGAAATCCTGACGGACGCGGTCGGCGATGTCTCGCAGGCTGCTGCTGCCATCGATGGCGGAGAGCACGTACCGGTCTAGGGCGGCGGCTTCGTTGGGACACGGCACGAACGCCGCGTCTCGCCGCACGAGAGCCTTTCCCAAGGGCAGGTTGGCGAGCCAAGTGCCCTGCTGGAATTTCGCGATTTCGCGGCCGTCCGAGGAGGCGATCCGGGTCGACCAAAGCCAGTCGAAATCCTCGTCGCCGCTCCATGCCGCCATTCGGGCGAATACGCGGTCGCCCACGCGCAGCCGCACCGGCTCCAACCATGGGAAGTAGCCCTGGCCGTAGACGAGTTCGGGTTCGCCGGGGCCGTTGGAATAGAGAATTCCCGGAGCGGCCTCGGCGTCGAACCACAGCGCCAGTCCGTGGACCTCGCCCTCTTCGGCGCACGTGAGTTCAATCTCCCACTCGAAGCGGCTGCGTTCCTCCCGCATGTATTCGATTTCCGCGCACCGCACCGCGGCCGACCGCAGGTCGCGTGTTTCGAACCGCGCGCGATGCCATGCATTGGCGGCCATTCGCGCGATCCCTGGCATCGGCACGCCGGCCACGTTATCGGTCCAAACGCCGATGTGCTTGCGGTGAATCGCGGGAGCGTGGGCGAGCGCGGCCCAGACCGTGTCCCGCAACGGGATCATCGCGCCACCCGGAGCGAGAAGGCGCCGCCTGGCGTCAATGAGGGAGGGAATCGAGCGCTGGAAAAACGGCAGCGCGCCGCGAATGTCGCTCACAATGAGGTCCGCCTTTTCCGGCAGCGCCACCGCGGTGGACATTCGCTCGATGAACTCGATCCGGCCGGCGTGGCCCAGGGCGGCGGCGGCGGACCGCGCGGCGGCGATGGCGCCGTTCGGTTCGATCGCATAGACGCGCCGTGCGCCGAGTTGACAGGCGATGAACGAGAAGATGCCGGTGCCCGCGCCGATGTCGGCCACTACCATCCCGGGCCGCACCGCCGCGCGCAGCGCCTGGACGTAGGGCTCCATCCGCTCGCGGTTGGCGATCATCCGTCCGAAATCAGCTATGGAATACATGGGTGTGCTCGCAAAATTTCGTCAATGCGTCATGCCGCGGGGCCGAGAGCCGCCATACGGGAACCGCTCGCGCCAACTCGCCGAGTGACCGGAATTCGTCGCGGCGCGCGTTCTTGGCCAACACCCGCGATCCCTGGGTATGGCGGCTCAACTCGACGAGCGCCGCGGCGGGTGTCAGCCGTTCGAATTGCGCCGCCGGGCCGCGCTCGCCGGTCAACACGCAGATCGCCGCCAACTCGCGGCCCGCGTTCTGGAACAGGCCGGGACCGGCCAAATCCAGGTACCGCTTGTCCCAGCCCGGCGTCATCCGGGGCAGCGCCTCCGCGTCGCCGAACAGGCCGGCCACCGATTCGGCCCACAGCCGCACTCCTGGGTAGCCGGGAAGGGCGCTGGGGGATCCGCCGTCCGTGTCGAGCACCAGCAGGTCGTCCGACAGAACCCGGTGTCCCGCCCGCGCGAAGGCGGCGGCGAGCGTCGATTTGCCGGAGCCCGAATCGCCGGCGAACGCGATGGCTCGTCCGCGCGCCTCGACGACGCTCGCGTGAATCGCCAGGCGTCCCCGCAGCCGCGCATGGAGACCCGCGACCGGGCCGAGCAAGTAGGTTTCGGCGTCGCGTTGCGTCAGCGGACTCGGCCAATCGCACCAGATGCCACCGGCCGGTTCCAACACGAAACAGGCCATATCGGCAAAGCGAACGCGGATGGCTCCCGCTGGCAAACGATCGATCCGGGGTAAGGCGCCGTCCACCGGGTCGCCCGGTTCGGCCGCGCCGCGGGGCGGTAACTCGCCGATTCGCAGCGGAGCCGCTGGGCCGCCGAGCCCGGATGAGGGCACCGACTCCAGCGGCCGGTCGCTGACGAGACCGGCGCCGTACAGATCGTAACGGAAACCCGAGGACACTGCTAGATCCTGTCCCTTCCCGCGGTGGGGATGCGGCCGTCGTTCCGGCCGCCGAATGCTCGCAACCGCGGCTTCACATAGGTTCGTCGCCGGTCGTTCATCCGTTTTGCTCCAGTCTGGAGAGCCAATAACTCAAACTCACCGGGCGTAAGTCGCGCCAGGTCTCCAAGGGTTCCGCGCCAGTAGGGGGAGTCCATGTGGGATGCACGAACCTGGCGAGCGCCCGGGTCCGCGCCGCCGGTGGCGGCCCTTCCCGGCGAACGCGTTCTTGGACCGGATCGGCGGCCAGCGGCGTCTTGCGCCTGGTCCGCACGGCGGCCGGCAGCCTACGGCCCGCTTCCCGCAAGATCTGCTTGCGGCGGCACCATGTCAGCACCGGCAGCGACATGAGGAAGCGCGCCATCCGGAGGTCGAAGAACGGATGCCGCACTCGCAACGGTACGCCGGTGAACCCGGGATCCATGCTTTCAAACAATGCCGGCCAGCGGGTGTCGCCGAGAATGGCGTGCGCCGCCGGGCGATAAGGATGCAAGGAAGGGGCCGCCGCGCGGAGGTCGTCCCAGCGGGCGCCCAGATCGTGCCGGCCCACGAAATCCGGTTCGAGCCAGGGCGGCATCGCCTGCCGCGCGACGGGCCGGTCGCGGCCGGGCAACCGCCATCCGGGAACTCTCTTGTGGCGCGAGAGGTATCCCACGAGATCCTGCCCCAGCAGGCCCCACGCTCCGCGCTCGATCGCCGACCGGAGGTAGGCGCGCCATTCGAACCGCAGCATCTCGTCCGGACCTTCGCCGTACAACGCTTCTCCGCCGTACGCGGCCATTTCGCGCAAGGACGCCAGCCACTCCAGCCGGCCGAACGGTTGGTGGACCGGCTCCGGCAGCACGTGGTCCGGCCGCTCCCAGCCCTCGTAGAGGGGAAAACGGTCGGCGGACTGGCGCCGAACCTCGATTCCGGCCGCTCTCGCGGTCGAATCGACGAACGCCCGCTCGTCGTCCGGAATTAACCAATCGTAGACATAACTGTGCCCTTTCACATGCAAGCCGCCCAGTTGCGCGGAGGCCTCCATTGCCAAGGTTCCCGAGTCCAGTCCGCCGCTCAGCAAGACCGATACGCGATCTCCGGTCAACCGGTCCCGTACCGCGGCCGACAACAGTTCGTTGAACCGCTCGGGATAATCGGCCAACCGGCGGAACCGCACCGGCTCGTCCACCGGAAAGGACCAGTACCGTTCTACTCTCGTCGCGCCATTCCGCGCGATCAGCCGGTGAGCGGCGGGTAGGCGCCTCACGCCCTCAAAGGCAGTCCGCGCCGCGTCCCAGGTCCCGTCGAACATCAGCAGATCGGCGATGAACAACTCGTCGACATCCGGTTTTGCCACCGCTTTCACCGCAGCCAGCGTGTCGCCGAACACGGGACCTTCCGCCGTCGCGGCGTGGAAGAACGGCAAGACGCCGAAATGATCGCGCAGGCAGAACAGCGTGGCGTCGCGGCCGTCGTAAATCGCGGCGGAGATGTCGCCTGCCACGCGGCCGGCGCACTCCACACCCCAGCGGAGATAGGCGTCGAGGAGCAGTTCCGCGCCGCTCGCGGCCGGTGGCGCGCCGAGCGCGCGTGCCAGTTCGGCGCGTCCATCCAGGCGAACCTCCCCCATCAGCCACAAGTCGACCGCCGGATGCTTCACCACTCCGCCAACGCCGCATACCGCCACGGACAGCGGACCGGCGCTCTCCAGCCTCGCCGGACCCTCTCCGCGCGAACGCAACGCCGCCATCGCGCCGGCCGCCCATGCGCGATCGCCCTTGCCGTTCCACACGCAGCAGAATCCGCTCATCGCAGGCCTCTCAGGAAGCGATCTCCAGAATTCCGTGCTCCAGCATCTGTCCGGCCAGACGCAATACGTCGGCCCGGCAGCGTTCGGGCTCCACGTCGTACTCCCGCTCGATGCCCGCCGCGACGCTCTCGAGCGTCCCTGAATCCATCAGTCTCAACATCGCCGCGCCCACCTCGTCCAGGCTGTAATAGAAGCCGCGGTCGAGGTTCAACATCACTGCCTCGCCCTCCAATTCCTGGCAAAGCACGTTTGGCGCGAGCCGGACGCGCGCGTCCAGCGAAGCCCTAGAGTATACCGGCATGAGCCCTTTCTGTCGTTCCTCTTGCATCGAGGCAATATCTCTTTGGAAGGGATCGGCAGATCGCGGCCCGCACCTTAGCCCCGAGGGAGGGGTTTTCGTATGCCTATAGGGTCAGTTCCCTAGCTCTTGTCCTTGCCAGTCATCGGGATGCCTCAGTCGTTCATGTCGCCCAGGCCTGAAGCCAATGTGAGCCGCCGAATGTCGCCATAGTGGCGAAGGCTGGGCGATTGGTAAATTCTTTTCGGGCTGGGCGCCGGGAGCGCCTCATCGAGTCCGTTAAACGTCATGACGCACTATCGGCATTCCGGTCCGATGACGATAGCCCTTGCGCAAGAATGGGTGGTACCTCGCCCTCGCGTGGGACGGAAGCTTCGGGCCGCCAAAGCTAAACTGGCGGGAAGCATGCCATCGGAACCCCCCGCGGTCCCGCCCGGCGAAATGAGCGAAGACGCGGCGAGCCGGCGCGTGTGGGCGGTGCTGTACGAACTCGCCAAACCGCACCGGGCCCGCATTCTGTCGATCGCGTTGTTCGCCCTTCTTTCGACCGGAGCCGACCTCATGCAGCCGGTGATCTACCGGCACGCGATCAACGACGTGGCGGGGCTCTTCGTGGCGCCGCAACCGCCGGCCACCGCGTCACAGCCGCACGGGCCCGGCCGCGTCGCATCCCGCACGGCGGACGAAACGCCGCGGACTCTGCTGCTGTCGGTGGCCGGGATGTTCGTCATCAGCGTCGCCGGCTACTTCTTCCAGTTGAAGTCCGACTATCACGGATCGCGCGTGGCGAGCGACATGGAATCGGGGCTGATCGTGCGGACGTTCGCGCACGGGTTGCGCCTGCCGGTGATCTACTTCGGCAAGCGCCCTTCGGCCGCGCTGGTGCGCCGGATCGACCTTTCCGACGAGGTGGCGCCGGTGGTGCACGCTCTGTCGCAGCAAATCGCGCCGGAAATCATCCGGCTGGTGGGGATCTGCGCCATCATGGCCACGCAGAGCTGGAAACTGATGATCGTCTCGGTGGTTACGAGTTGTGGGAGTCACTCTCCGCGCGAATCTCCGGAGCTTTGCAGGCGGTGAAGACGGTGAAGCTGTCGGGCGCCGAGACCCGGGAAAGCGAACGGCTCGAGCGGGAATCCAAGCATGCCTATGCCGTTTATCTCGGGCGCATGAAGCTGGCGCATCGCTACTACATCGCGCAGAGCGCGCTCAGCAACCTGAGCCGCGCGCTGGTGCTCGGCTATGGCGGATGGCTGGTGCTGGCCCACAAGTTGACGCCGGGCGACGTGGTGATGTTCGTCTCCTACCTCGATCGCCTGTATTCGCCGATCGACTCGCTCAACGGGATCGCGATCAGCCTGCGGAATCAACTGGTGGCGTTGCGGCGCGCCATCCGCCTGCTGGACGCGGGGCCGGTGGAACAACCCGGCGAGGAACTCGCGCCGAGGCCGGGACGTGTCGAATTCCGCGGCGTCCATTTCCGCTACGTTCCCGAGCGCGAAGTGCTGCGGGGCCTGGATCTCGATCTGAGCCCGGGGTCGATCACCGGTTTGGTGGGTCCGTCCGGAGCGGGAAAGACCACCACCGCCGACCTGCTACTGAAGCTGATCGAACCGGAGGCCGGCGGGATCTACCTCGACGGGCAGCCTCTTGCCAGCGCAGATCCGTCCGCCGTGCGGCGCGCGATCGGAGTGGTGGCCGCCGACGGCGCGGTGTTTCGCGGAACGCTCGCCGCCAACATCCGCTACAAGAGGCCCGATGCCTCCGACGCCGAGGTGCGGCAGGCGGCGCTCGAAGCGGGGCTCGCCCGTCTGCTGGAGCGCCTGCCCGAAGGGCTCGACACCGAGATCGGCGAGAACGGCATGGGATTGTCGCTCGGCGAGCGGCAGCGTCTGCAGATCGCCCGTGTGCTGGTGGACCGGCCGCGCCTGCTCGTGCTCGACGAGGCGACCGCCAATCTCGACTACGCAACCGAGCCCGAATTCCGCCAGGCGCTGTCGAGACTTTCGCCGCGCCCCACGATGCTGGTGATCGCGCACCGCTACACGATGGTGAAGGACGCCGATCTGGTCTATGTGATGAAGGACGGTCAAGTGACGGAACGGGGAACGCGGCGCAACTGATCGCGGCGGACGGCTGGTTCGCCGATCTGGCGCGCCAATCGGCTCTGCCGGAACCGCCCGGCGGAGGGGACGAGGAGGAAGAAGAAGGGGACGACCAGGAGGAATAGGCGGGCTGGACATAGCTTCCATTTGGGCCGGCTTCGAGCCATAATCTACCAATGGCTCGCATTACCGCCTCGTTGCTTGTGGCGCTCTCGTTACCGGCCCTGTTCGCCCAAAGCGAACGCGGCAATATCACGGGAACAGTCACCGATCCCACCGGCGCCGGCGTATCCGCGGCGCTGGTCACACTGGTGCATCGCGACACCAACGCGACCGCCAAGGTGGAAGCGACCACTTCCGGCGAGTTCAACTTCACCAGCCTCACTCCCGGCGTGTACCGCCTCCAGATCGTGTCGTCCGGATTCAAGCAATACGTGCGGCAGAACATCGTGCTGTCGGCGTCGGCGACCGTGCGCGTGGACGCACAGTTGCAACTCGGCCAGGTGTCGGAACAAGTGGAGGTCACCGCGTCGGTGGCGTTGATCCAGACGGACGACGCCAAGGTGACCACGCAGGTGGACAACAAGCTGGTCGACGAACTGCCGCTGCAGGTGGCCGGCGACATGCGCAGCCCGTTCAACCTGGTGGACGTGGTTCCGGAAGCCCGCGGATCGGGGCAGGCGCTCTCGCTCGGCGGCGGACAGGCAGCCGCCTGGGACGCCACTCTCGACGGACACAGCGTGGGCACCAACCGCTCGGGCGATACAGCCGAGGCCGCGCTCAATACGCCGTCTCTCGACGCGCTGACCGAGTTCACCGTCGACACCAACGGTTTCAAGGCCGAATATTCGCAGGCGAGCGGCGGCGTGATGACGTTCGCCTCCAAGTCGGGAACCAACAAGTTCCACGGCTCGGCGTACGACTTCCTGCGCAACGACATCGTGGACGCGCGCGGCTTCTTCGCGTTGAGCCGGTCCATCTACCGGCAGAACGATTTCGGAATCACCGCTTCCGGGCCAGTGCTGATTCCCAAGCTGTACAACGGCCGGAACAAGACGTTCTACTTCTTCTCCTACGAGGGGTTCCGCAACCGCGTCGGCGCGAACAACGTCAATCTGACGATTCCGACGCCGGAGATGTATCGCGGCGACTTCCAGTATTGGGTTGACCCGTCCAACAACCTGATCCCGATCTACGATCCCGGCTCGACGCGTGCGCAAGGATCGGGCTTCGTGCGCGACGTGTTTCCGGACAACCAGATTCCGGTCAGCCGCTTCTCGCCAACGGCGGTGGCCATCTCGTCGCTCACTTCACCGGTGGTGCCCAACCGGAATCGCACTCCGGGCTCCCGCAACTACGTCGCCGCCAACTATCAGGTGCCGGGCGGGACGCTGATCCGGCCCACCGACAAGTGGAGCTTCAAGGCGGATCAGGTGTGGGGCACGGCGCACCGTTTCGGCTTCCTCTGGAACGCCACCCAGTTCCGCAACAAGCCCGGCGCCAGCGGACCTCCCGGATTGCCGGAGCCGCTGTGGAACGGATCGGTGTCGGCCTGGGACACGCAAGCGTTCCGCGTCACGCACAACTGGACCATCGGACCTCGCGTGATCAGCAACATGTCGTTCGCGATCAACAGCTTCATCAAGAACGCCTACTCGCCGAACGTGGACAAGAACTGGAAGAGCAAGGTCTGCGTCAAGAACGTCGTGGATTGCAACCAGAACTTTCCAACGATCAACTTCACCGAGTTCACCGGCTGGGGTTCGGCCTCTTACAACGGAACCGAGCAGCCAGGGTGGAGCATCAAGGAGGACCTGAGCTACGTCCGCCAGTCGCACACGTTCAAGTTCGGATTCCAGCACCAGAATCAGAACGCGGATGGCTTCGGCCAACAGGATATCGCGGGCCGCGCCGACTTCAGCTTCCTCAGCACGGGCATCCCCGGCTCCACCGTTTTTCCGGCTAGCGGTGGCAGTTCGTTCGCGTCGTTCCTGCTGGGCGACGCCGTTCTGGGGCGCACCGAAACCATTCGCAGGGTCACGCAGAATTATCCCTACTTCGGGTTCTACGCGCAGGACGATTGGCGCATCACCCGCAAGTTGACCGTCAACATCGGCATGCGGTACGACTTCACGCTGCCGCCCACCAACAAGAAAGACGAGTACTCCGACTTCAATCCGGACAGGCCCAATCCCGGCGCCGACGGACGTCCCGGCGCGTTGTGGTTCGCCGGCTTCGGCCCCGGCCGCGAGAATCGCCGCAGTCTGGTGCCGGGCTGGTACAAGGGAATCAGTCCTCGCATCGGACTCGCGTGGTCGCCCGACGGCAAGACTGTGGTCCGTTCCGGCTTCGGGCTCAGCTACTCGCGCATCACGGCGGTGCAGGGCAGCGGCCACTTCGCGGGCTTCATCGGCCAGTATCAATTCGACAACACCAGCCAGGGCATCCAGCCGACGTTCAAGCTCGACAACGGGCTGCCACCCTACAAGCTGCCACCGGCGATCGATCCCGCTTTCTCCAACGGCAACACGGTCGACTATTGGAACGGCCAGGACGCCACCCGCGCGCCGGAGAACATCTCGTGGACGTTCAGCATTCAGCGGCAGGTGGCGAAGAACACCATCGTCGACGTGGGGTACAACGCCACGATCGGGACGCACCTGCAGTCGGGCCTGCTCAACTTCAACCAAGTCCCGTCGGCTGTCCTGGAAGACCTGGTGTCGCGATTCGGGACCACCCAGGCGCTCAACATCCTGCGGTCCGACATCAACTCCGCCACGGCCCGCAACGCGGGGATCACCGCGCCGTATCCGAGCTTCGTGAACCAGCTACAGCGGACCGTCAACCAGGCTCTGCGCCCCTTCCCGCAGTACTCCACCATTTCCACCGGCGTGCAGAACGGCGACAAGAGCGGCCATTCCAGCTACCACGCGATGCTGATCAAGGCGAGCCGCCGCTATTCGAAGGACGTCACCATTCAGTGGAGCTACCTGTTGTCCAAGCTGATCACCGATTCCGATACCTACTTCGCCAACGGCGGATCGGCGATGGACATGGGCAACCGCCGGCTCGAGAAGTCGATCGGCCAGCACGATCGCACGCATACCCTCAAGTTCTCCACCATTTGGAACCTCCCCTTCGGGCGCAACCAGAGGTGGTTCTCGCACGGACTGCTGTCGCAGACCATAGGCGGCTGGCGCGTTTCCGCGATCCAGGTGTACACCAGCGGCAATCCGCTGGCGTTGTCGCGCAACAATCCGCTTCCGATCTTCAACGGCGTCACCCGGCCGCGGGTGGACTCCTATGACCAGTGGCGCGTGCCGTTGGTGGGCGATACGTTCGATCCGGCCAAGGACGCCTACCTCAAGCCCGCCAGCCAGTTCCCCGCGCAGCCGCTGGGATTCGGCAACTCCACCCGGTACGCTCCGGTTCGGGGCTTCTGGAACCTGTCGGAGAACGTGAGCCTGGCGAAGACGTTCCACTTGACCGAATCGATCCGGTTCGATCTGCGGGGCGAGGCGTTCAACGCGCTGAACCGCGTGGTGTTCAGTTCGCCGGTCGCCAACCTGAACAACCTGAACTTCGGGCGCGTGACCGGGCAGGCGAACAACCCGCGCCAGATGCAGGTGGCGCTGAAGATCTACTGGTAACCCGGATCAGTGCCCGTGCGCCGCGGGCGCTTCCGCGATCACCGGCGCTCGAGCGCCGGCGGGAACGGGCCCGAGCATGTCTTCCTTGCGCATGATCAACGCCGAGGTGTCGAAGGCCGCCATCTCGAAGCCGTGGCCGTGCGTGATTGCGTCGGTGGGGCACGCTTCGACGCAGTAGCCGCAGAAGATGCAGCGCGTGTAGTCGATGTTGTAGACGGTGGCGTAGCGCTCGCCGCCGGAGATGCGGGTCTTCTCGGTGTTCTCCGCCGCTTCGATGTAGATGCAGTCGGCAGGGCACGCCGCCGCGCACAGGAAGCACGCGACGCACTTTTCCATGCCGTTCTCGTCCCGCTGCAGGATGTGCTTGCCGCGGAACCGCTCCTGGAACACCGGAGGCACGTCGGGATAATCCTCGGTGACGGTGGGCTTCATCATCTCCTTGAACGTGATGCCCAGCCCGTGCACGATCGCCGACGCCGACTTGAAAACCTCGTTGATTGCCATTCTCTACAGTGTATCCTTGTGACGTATCGCTCCCGCCGGGAGCTAATTTTTCGAGCCTCAGCCCGGCTTCCATTGCGGTGCGTTGTCGCCCGCCGCGAACAGGGGCAGCCGCAGCCGGGCGGCCAGCTTGTCCATGTCCGCTTTCGAGAATCCCGCCCATGCCGCCGCTACGGCGCCGTCCGGCTCCACCAGGAACATCGCAGGCACGTGCGTGATGCCGTACGCGTTGCTGGCCGGATAGCCGCCCGCCTCGTCGAGCAGGAGCGTGAAATTCACCCCGAAGCGCTTCTGAAACGCCCGCGTCGACGCGGCGTCATCCTGCGAGATCCCGGCGAAGCGCACGCCGCCCGCCGACAATCGCGACAGGTACGGGAACGTGAGCTGGCAGGTGGGGCAGGAGATCTTGAAGAACGCCACGAGCACCGGTCCCTGCCGCAACAAATCCACCAGGCTCTGTTCCGGTCCGTCCAGGGCGGGCAGGCGGAAAGAGGGCGCATGATCGCCTACGCGAATCGTCTCACGCCGCGCCGCCTTCATGAAGTATCAGTGTAGCAATTCAGAGCCGCCGGCCACGCTACTTCGCGGCTCCGAACGCGGCCACCTCGCCGTCGGACAGCGCGCGCCGGAACAGCAGGACCTCATCGATGTCGGCGTCGAGCCGGCCCTCACCGGCCGGCGGTCCGATGTGGCAGGGTCCGCCCGGCGCCGTCGTCCACTTTTCGTCGCGTCTCCCGTCCATCTCGCGTCCGTCGAGAAACACGGTCAGGTTGTCACGCGTCAGCGGCTCGCCCGGCTTGGCGCGCCGGACAGCGGTGAGCGCATGCCAACCGTGCAAAGGGACTTCCGTCCACGATTCGAAGCCGCGCCCGGCGCCATCGTGAAACCGAAGCCGGTTCGCCTCGGTCAGTTCGATTCCGAATTTGCCGGCGCAGCCCAATAGAGTCTGCCGGAGTCCGCCCTGATTGAACCGGAACCACACGGCGGCCGATAGCGGGCCGTCGATCCCCGCGACTGGCCCCAGCGTCACACGGTCCGCCGCCGAAGCAAACCGCCGCGCCGATCCGAACAGACCTGCCACTTCCCGCGATCCGCTCGCGCCGGCCATCCGGCCGGTCATCGAAAATCCGGCCGCCAGGCCATCGGCGGCGATCGCGGCGGAACCCGTGGGGCGCGCATCGGAGACCCCCTCGTACAAGACGCCGTCCGGCGCCACCACCGCGCGCATCGGAACCGGTTCGCGGACGTCGAGCAACTCGACATCGAACACCAGGTCCGCCTTGGGGGGAATCGGTCCGCGTCCCTTTTCGCCATACGCGAGTTGGTAGGGGACGAACAGCCGGCGCTTGCCACCCACGCGCATCCCTTCGAACCCGGCTTCCCAACCCGCGATCACGCGGCGGCGGCCCTGCTCGAAAGAGAGCGGCTCGCCGCGGTCCACCGACGAGTCCGCCTTGGATCCGTCGGGCAGCCACAGCGTGTAGTGGACCACAAAGACCTTGCCCGGCTCGGCGCGGGCGCCATCGCCAACGCGGATTTCGGCGTGCCGGGCGGAAAAGTGGGTGGTGGCGGGAACGTCGATCGCCGGGATCTGCGCCGCCGCCGCCAGAAGCAACCACCAGGACACGGGATCTACCGGGAGCCGGCGCGGGTGGCGCTGATGAGCGCTTCCATGTGCGCCAGATATTTTTCCAGGGCCAAGCGGCCGGACTCGGTCAGTTTGTACTCGGTCTTGGGCATCCGGCCCTCGAACGACTTGGTGCAGACGATGTAACCGGCTTCCTCGAGCTTGCGCGAGTGGACGCTCAGATTGCCGTCGGTGAGGCTCAGCAGGTTCTTGAGTTCGGTGAACGTGAGCGAAGTGTTGACCGCCAGCGCGCTGACCACGCCGAGGCGTATGCGCTCGTGAATGACGCGGTCCAGGTTTTCGACCGCCTGTTTTTGAGGCGTGGTCTTCGCGCCGTTGGCGGCCGGCCCGGGTTCAGGCGGGCCGTTGCGGAGTGCGTTTCTAGCCACCGTACCTCCTTGCGATGATGAATCCGAAAACGATGTGTAGTAAGCCGAAGCCCGCGATCATCAGCAGGTTGCCGCGGCCAGGATTGAACAGGGCGTAAGAGCCGAGCACCAGAAAGCACACGCCAAGGACCGGGATGAGCCGGACCGAGAAGGTGCCGCCGGCCGTGATCGCCGATCCGTAAAGGAGCAGCCACATGCCGGGCAGCATGTTCCAGGCGTCGGCGCGGACCATGACGATGGTCAGCAGCGATCCGGCCACGATCGCCGGCGCGAAGCTCATTGCGAACCGGCGTCCGGCGGCGCTCCACAGCGGTGGTCCGGCGCGGCGCGACTTCCAGATCATCGCCGCCGCTCCCGCCATCGAGGCGAGCACAGCCGCGCCCAGCCAGATCTCGAGCCATGGCTTGGTATAGCGCATCCCCGATCCGAGAAATCCGGCGCAAAGCGCGATACAGCCCATCGCCACGCCGCCCCAACCGGGGACGGCGGTGAACGGCGCGGCCCGCTCCATGGTCTCGCGGATGAACCGGAGGTTGTCGATGGCGTGTTCGTGAATTGCCACCGGCTCGGCGATCTTGCGATCGGGAAGCGCTCCCATGAGGCTATTGTAGCAAGTCCTTTGTCCGGCAGAGCCGGGACTCGTTCCGCTACGCGAATTGCAACGCGAACACGTCGGCGTCCTTCAACGCCAGCCGCAGCCGGACGGGCCGTCCCGCCAGTCTCGCCAGGTCCGGCGATCCCTTCCAGCGCGCGGCGCGTTCGATCTGGTCGCCGATGGTCTCCACGCTCTCGTCGAGCGAGAATCCGGGAATCGCGCGCCCGGCTGCGTCCTGAATCTCGATGCGTACGCCGCCCGGCGCCGATGTCGAGTAATTGAGCAGCAGCCGCGATCCGGCGAATGTCAGGGGCTTGGTAAGCGCCTCGCCGCCCGCGTATCCCGCGTGGAGCGACGCGAACCGGTCCAGCCCGAGCGAATAGCGGCGCAGGTGCGTGCCTGGCTGCCCGTAATTGCTCAACGTGTAGAACGAGATCTCGTCCGCGCCGGTCCGCACCGTGTTCAGCGCCGGATAGTTGTTCCGCGAGACCCAGTTTTCGACGCCCAGGCCTGGCCGCAGAAACGCCTCGAGGAAGGTCCGGTCGTACGATCCGCCGCCGCGGGAGGTCAGCAGCACCGCGTCGGCGCAGTCCTTGTAATATCCCGGATTCACGCCGGCCGAGCGCGCCTCGTCTTCCGATAGCACCTGGCGTCCGGGCATGAACCGGGCGGCCAGCGCGATGTAGATATGTGGCGCGCGGGGATAAGGATGAGTCTGGTTGACATAGAGATGCTCGGGCGGAGCGCCGCCGAACGTCATCTCCACGGGCGAGGTCCAGTTGACGAAGTCCTCGCTGGTGGTCCGGGAGATCCACCGCACGCCCTTGCCGTCGATCTTTTTGAAGGTGCGGAAGTACATCACATACTTCCCTTCCGCGGTGGACCAGAAGGCGAGGTTCTGCGAATCGAACATACCCTCGCGGAACACCGGCTCGTCCCTCATCTTCTTCCAGCGGATCCCGTCGGCCGACTGAAACGCCACCAGCCCGCTCGTCCTGGTTCCCGCCAGCGCCTTGTAACGTTGTTCCGGCGCCACGCCCGGCCGCTCGTCGATTACGGGGCTGAAGTTACTGGAAAACGGCGCCATGCCGGCCAAGATCAGGTTGTTCTTCCGGCTGCCCTGGTAGTCGAACTGGCCGAGATCGGGCCGGGTGAACTTCTTCCCGTCTTTCGACGCCGCGTAGCAAGTGGTCTCGGCGGCGCTGCCGTCCTTCCCGGCGAGCGGCAGTCCGCGATAGTAGAGCCGGTATTCGTCCCGGTCCTGAATCACGGTGACATAGTTGGAGAAGGCGCCTTCCCACGGACGGTCGAGCACGATGGCCGCGTCTTCGCGCCTCGGCGCGGCGAGCCGCAAGGAAGCGCCATCCAGACGGTCGATCAGGAAACGGTCCACGAAGAGTTCCCGCCGCGATCCCAGGGCGACCGCGCCCTGGGCGGCAGCCGGAATGGCCGCCGCGGCCGATGCGAAAAAGTGGCGTCTGGTCATGGTCAGAACTCGAACCGGCCTACTAACTGGATGTTCCGCGGTCCCCCCTGCAACCCGCGAATCACGCCGAAGTTCGGCGCTCCGAGCGTCGCGGCGGGCGCGCCCAGTTGGACGCGATTGAAGAAGTTCTGCGACTCCATGCGCACCGTGATCCGCTTGTTCTCGAGGAAGGGGAACACCTTCTGGAACGCGAAGTCCACTTGCGCCAGGCCCGGCGTCCGCAGCACGTTCTTGCCTTGCGCGCCCCAGACGAAGTTCGGAGGCGCGGTGAACGCGGCGGTGTTGAACCAGCGGTCGCGATTGGCGGCCGAGCCAAGATTGGGATCGCCCACCAGGTTCGCGCGATTCGATCCGGCGCCGTTGTTCAACTGGGGTCCGCTGACCCCCACCGTGAAAGGAAACCCGCCTTGCATGGTGATCAGGCTGGAGGTCTCCCAGCCGGAGAGCGAGTGCCGCGCGATCGCGTTCCACTTCTTGCCGTATTGAGGCCGCCAGGTAACGGCCGACACCCAACGCTTGCGAAAGTCGTAGTTGGCCGGGCCGTAATCGTAGCGGAAGTTATACGGGTCGTTCAGGACGCCTCCGTCGGTGCCGGTGGTGTAGGCCAGCGCCTTGGAGAACGTAAAGGCGCTTTGGAAGTATAGACCCTTGAACTCCTGTTGCTTCACCGTGATCTCGAGCCCGTTGTAATTGGAGTCGTTCACGGGCAGATAGAGCAGGAACCCACCCACGTTCGGGTACGGGCGGCGGTCCTGGACGGCGCCGGGGCCCGGCAGGGGTGCGTTGCCGTTGGCCAGCGTCGAGAAGCGCAGCGCGCGTTGGCCGCTGTAGCCAACCTCAATTGCCGTCTTGCGAATCGGGTTCCACTGGATGTTGAAGTTCCACTTCTGCGTATAGGGATCGGGCCGGGTCAGCGGGCCGTAGTAAGCTCCGAAAGTCCGCGTGGCGAAGGCTCCGACGATGCCGCCGGCCGGGAAGCCGGTCCGGGGCAGGATCGGCCGGTCGAGTTCGGACGCCAGGCCGAAGTCGGTGAAGAAGGGGCTGCCGTCGGTCCCGGCGTTGTTGAAGTTGTTGCTCACCGTGGCGGCATAGAAGATGCCGTAGCCGCCGCGAAAAACGAGGTTATGTCCGGCGTTGTAAGCGTACCCGAACCGCGGCGAAAAATTGGTCCAGTTCTTTCGCGGCAGGATCTCCGCGTTGGTGGTGTAACGCCAGCCCGCCGGCATGTTGCCGCCGGGGACGCCCACCAGATCCCGGATGATCGGCTTGGTGCTCTCCGCCAGCAGGCGTTCGCCCGTCCGGAAGTCGAAGTTGAGGAGCCGGTTCTGCTCCTCCCGCCACGGGCTGAAGTACTCCCACCGCAGGCCGAGATTCAGAGTCAGCTTCGCGCTCACGCGGAAGTCGTCCTGGACGAACCAACTGGCGCGATTGGAGCGGATGCGCACGCCGTCGAACTGGTAGTTCGTCGAGAATCCCCGGGCCTGATTGAGCAATGCGTCCGTCATCCCGGTCCGAAGCGCCTCGAGAGGCGCGCCCACCAGCGGCGTGGAGTAAGTGCCGTCATAGGTGAGGGAACCGCCGCCGTTGCGCCCCTGGAAGCGGTTGTTGGCGATCCGGCCGGCTTCGGCCCCCAGCTTCAGCGCATGCTTGCCGATCTGCCAACTCAGGTTGTCCATGAACTGCCAGGAGTGCTCCACCAGGAAGAACGGCGTCGGGACGCTGGCGATGGGACGGATGATCGAGGTGGCTTGGTAGTTGCGGATGCTGTAGGCCGGGAATCCCCTCGCGAACGACACGGTGTTCCAGCCGGGAATCTTGAACTCGTCGATCACGTTTTCGTTGTTCAGCATCTCGTTTCCGAACCGGAGATAGTTATAGCCCGCGCGAGCCTCGTTGACTATCGTGGGCCGGAATACGTGCGTGAAGGTGAGACCCGTGTTGGTGGCGTCGAGCGACGCCCGTGCGCCCAGCCGGTTCTCCGGCATCCAGAACGACCGCCGGCGGCCGCCTCGCTGCTGCGAAACGCGTCCGGTCAGCGAGTTGCGGTCGTTGACGTGTCCGTCGCCCTTGAGGTTGAACGAATTCAGGCCGTCGTTGTTTTTCTCCGACACCAGGAAGTTGTTCCGCACGTTGGGATTCGGGTCGCGGAAATTGGGCAGTGGAAAGAAACTGAGTAGCCGCGTCGCCATCGGGTCGATGCGCGCGGAAGGCACGCGATTGCCGGGGAACGGCGTTCGAATCCCGAGCGCGTTCGATGGATCGGGGCGCGCGGTGGCGGGATCGGCATAGACGATGTTGGAACCGGAGAAGTCACCTCGGCGCTCGGTCTCGTTCGACATGATGTAGGTGGCGATGTTCGCGCTCGGGTTGCGGGTGCCTTCGTAGTTGCCGAACACGAAGATCTTGTTGCGGATCGCCGGCATCCCCAGGCCGGCGCCGAACTGGTTGCGCCGCAATGGCTGCCTGGCCTGGTTGGTGAAGGAGAAGTCGAACGGCCGCGCGTCCAGCTTGTCGTTTCGAAAGTAGTCGTAAGCGAATCCGTGCCAGCCGTTGCTTCCCGACTTGATCGCCAGATTGACGATACCGCCGCCGGAGCGTCCGAACTCGGCCGAGTACTGGCTGGTCTGGATGGCGAACTCCTGAATAGCGTCGATGGCCGGCACCACTCCCATCGCGCCGGAAAACTCCATGTTGTTGGAGATGCCGTCGATGATGAAGTTATTGGCTTCCGCGGACGCGCCGCCGATGGTCACCGACGCGCCCGAAAAATCGCGTTGGCGGCTGGCCGGCGGTCCGTTGGTCGTGCCCGGGATCAGCGCCGCGAGCGCCAGGAAGTTGCGCCCGAACACGGGAACGTCCTGCAACACTTGGCGCGACACCACCCCGCCGACCTCCGCCGTATCGGTCTTGAGCAAAGGCGTCGCGGCCGAGATCTCCACGCTCTGTGACGTCTCGCCGACTTCCAGCCGCAGATCCACGCGCACGCGGGCCTTCACCGTGATGGGAACCGGCGGGTGCATCGCCTTCTTGAACCCGGGCGCTTCCGCGCTCACCGAGTACTCGCCGAGCGGGAGGTTGGTGACAGTGTATTCGCCGAGGTCGTTGGTGGTGGCCGATCGCGCGGCGCCGGTGCCCGTATTGGTCACCCGGACGGGAGCGTTGGCGACGGCGGCGCCTGTGGGGTCGACGATCGAGCCGAGGATGGTGCCTTCGGTCGCTTGCCCCTGAAGCAGAGAGGCAACTATCAACAGTAAAATCGCTGTTCTCGACACTGGAACTCCTTGCTGAGATCTTATCGTCTGGCAGGCGGCGCCGCAAGCGTTCCACCGTTGGCAGGTATACACTGTGGCGATGAAGCGATGGAGCCTTCTCACCGTGTTTTTCGCCGCGTCCGCGTCCGCCCAGACCGGAGCCGGCAAAGTCCAAGGCACGGTTCGTGACGCGACCGGGGCATTCGTTCCCGGCGCTTCGGTGACGATCGAGCATCCGCGCACCGCGGGCAAGTTCACCACCACCACCAACGAAGCCGGAGCCTACGCGTTCCCGGCCGCGCTTAGCGGCGACTATACCATCCGCATCGAGTCCCAGGGATTCGAGCCGTTCAAGGGCCGGTTCCTTCTCCAGACGGGGCAGGTGATCGTCGTGGACGCATCTCTCAAAGTGGGATCCACCGCGACCGAAGTCACGGTGATCGCCAATGCCGCGCCGCTCGCGACCACCACCTCGGCGACGCTGGCGCAAGTCACCGACCGCGCGCGGTTGGACCAGCTTCCGATCAGCGGCCGCATGTTTCAATCGCTGGTCAACCAGACCACTCCCGGTGTGGACGGCGCCAGCGCGTCGCCGCGCGTCTGGGGCATCAAGTGGGGCATGGAGTTCGTGCAGGACGGCGCGGTGCTGCTCAATCGCGATGTCGGCGAGATCGCCGGACGTCCGCCGGGAATGGACACCATCGAGGAGTTCCGCGTCGAGACCAACAACTCGTCGGCGAAGATGAACCGGCCTGGAACCGTGATCGTCAATACGCGCGCCGGCACGAACGATCTCCACGGATCGATCTTCGAGATCGCGCGAAACAACAACCTGGGGTTCGGCGTCGCGCGTCAGCGGCAGGACCGCTGGACGCGGCCGCCGCACCTGGTGCGGAACGAGTTCGGCGCGTCGGCCGGCGCGCCCGTCTACATCCCGAAGCTCTACAACGGCCGGAACCGCACCTTCTTCTTCCACGCCTACGAGGCGTTCCGGAGCCTCACCGCGACCACGAAGAACACCGCCGTTCCGACGGCCGCCATGCGCGACGGCGACTTCACCGGATTGGTGGACGGCGCCGGACGACGCTTCACGCTCTACGATCCGTGGAGCACCGGGGCCGCGTCCGCCAACTGGTCTCGTATTCCATTCACGGGGAACCGGATCCCCGCCGCGCGCCAGAGTCCTCTCGCCAAGTACCTGTACGGCGTCACGCCTCTGCCGACCGATCTGTTGGTGAATCCGCTCGTGGCGAACAACTATTGGTATCAGGCTCCCAATAGCCGCCTCGAGTGGACGATGACGACCCGCGTGGATCACCGCCTCTCCGCGAAGGACCAGCTCTTCTTCCGCTTCACGCACGGCGTTCGCGACACCTACGCGCAGTCGGGCAACAACAATTCGCCGATCACGCTCGACAACGCGGCCAACGGCGTCTTCCGCCCGATCCGCAACAACACCGGCGTGGTGAGCTGGACGCGGACGATGTCGCCGCGGCTGTTCGGCGAGACCCTGTTCACGGTGGGCGTGGAAGACCTGAACTTCATCAACGTGGGCGACGACAAGAAGCACGCCGACACGCTCGGGCTGCCGAATCCGTTTTCGGAGTTCGGCTTCCCGAATGTGACCAGCACCGAAGAGGTCACCCGTATCGCGCGGCGGATTTCAAGCGATCCTCTGACCACTCAGGGCGTGTGAGGGAAAAGATGGCGGAGCGGCGGAACCGCGAAAGCCGGTGACGAGATCATCGGCGCGGCGAAAGACTGCCGTGCGGAGTTCGTGGTCGCTAAGGAGGGGGCGGATTAATAGAGAGCCAGTTGGCGTTTCCCTCGAGGCGGCCTCGACCATCCCGGTGGCCGGGACGACGGCGGCGAGCCTCTTCGACCGCGTAGCAATCGGCCAGGGCGCCGAGGTCTTGATCAACGGCGCAATGGCGATTCGACGTAGTTGTCCAGCTCCTGAAGCCGGGCGGCAAGTACGTCCCATCCCTGCCGGACCCGCCGGTCGAGGTCCTCTCCGGGCTCGCGAACAATCTCTACTCGAAACAGAAGTACGCGCTGTTGGGCATGTGAGCGCGCACCGGGGGACTCGCATCGCTGGCGGTCACGCGTACTGGTCGCGGCGATGCGCGGCGGCGAGAACTGGTACAGAGGCGGCGACGGCGCCAGTCTATTGGCAACTACGCCGTTCGGCGGGTTCTATTCGAGTTGAGTCAGGCTCTTGTTGGGTAGCAAAGTGAATTCTCCCACCACCGGCAGCGATCCCATCGACATTGATCTGCGGATAGCACGAAGATGAGATTCTTGCGACGAATCGGCGATGATTCTCTGGCGCAAGTTCGATCGCGGCCGGAGGAGTCTCCACCACCACCCACGCAGGTCTGCTCGCCACGCCGCTGGCGTCGACTTCGACGTGGGCGCCGCTTCCGCCGGCGGCGGCCAGAGGGGTCTCGCCTTCCATCGTGACGGCGCGGACATTCCTGAGTCTCTCCAGATGCGGTGGCCCGTCACCAGGGGAAAAGTCGTCGCCATTGTGGAGCCTCACGCGAGAACGGCCGCGGGTTTCGGTCGCAACCGGAAGTCCATACAGAACGTGCCCGATCACGGGCACGGCGCTTGCAAGTATCCAAAATAGTTCCATCTTTCCGTCCCTTCAGTGCGAGCGCGGACCGCCGCCGCCGGCCTTGCCCGACGCATCGCACGGGCGCTCACCGCGATTCGGGGCAGGCGGTTCGCGCGTTACTTCAGACCGGCGCGCTTCCACATCTCCGACACGCGGTCCTTCACGGCCGGCGGCATCGCGAGCACGTCCGGCCACGGCCGGGTGAAGCCTTCCGAGGGCAACTTCTTCGTTGCGTCGATGCCCATCTTCGAACCGAAGTTCGGCAGGCGGCTGGCGTGATCGAGCGAATCCACCGGCCCCAACACGAACTCGATATCGCGTTGTGGGTCGATGTTATTCAGCGCCTTCCAGGCCACCTCGCTCGCGTCTTGCACGTTCACGTCCTCGTCCACCACCACGATGCACTTGGAGAACATCGCCTGGCCGGCGCCCCAGATCCCGTGCATCACCTTGCGGGCCTGCCCCGGATACGACTTGCGGATCGACACCAGGATCAGGTTATGGAAGATCCCCTCCGCCGGCATGTGGATGTCGCGGACCTCGGGCAGATTCAGACGCATCAGCGGCAGGAAGATCCGCTCGATCGCCTTGCCCATGTAGAAATCCTCCATTGGCGGCGGCCCCACGATGGTCGTCGCGTAAATGGGATTCTTGCGGTGGGTGACGCACGTAACATGGAAGACCGGATACTCGTCGGCGAGCGAGTAGAATCCGGTGTGGTCGCCGAACGGGCCCTCGGTGCGCATCTCGCCCAGGTCCAGGTACCCTTCCAGCACGATCTCCGACTGCGCCGGAACCTCGATATCGACGGTTTCGCACTTCACCATCTCCACAGGCTTCGAACGCAGGAATCCCGAGATCATCATCTCGTCGAGATCGGGTGGCAGCGGCAGGATCGCCGAGTACATCGTGGCGGGATCGGCGCCGATCGCGACGGCCGCCTCCATGCGTGACGCCTTGCCTTCGGCCCGCAGACGCCGGTAATGTTCAGCTCCTTGCTTGTGGGTCTGCCAGTGCATGCCGGTGGTCCGTTCGTCGTAAATCTGGATCCGGTAACAGCCGCAGTTACGCTTGCCGGTCAGTGGGTTCTTCGAAAATACCATCGGCAGCGTGATGTAGCGGCCGCCGTCGTCCGGCCAGCACTTCAGAATGGGGAAATCGAAAAGCGAGAAATCCCTCTTCCGGATCACTTCCTTGCACGGGCCGTCGCTCACGATCTTGGGGAAGAACGCTCCCATCTCGGCGAGCATGGGCAGCATCTTCAGCTTGCCCATCAGCCCCTCCGGCATCTTCATCTGCAGGTATTCGGTGATGCGGTCGGCGATCTGCTGGACCGAGTCCACCTGCAGCGCGATCTGCATTCGCTTCATGCTCGCGAACGCGTTGATCAGCACCGGAACGCTCGAGCCCTTGGGCTTTTCGAACAACAGCGCCGGTCCGCCGGTCTTCACCGAGCGGTCGGCGAACTCGGTGATCTCGAGTTCCGGGTCCACCTCGAACGGTACGCGGCGCAGTTCTCCCGCCGCTTCCAGCGCCGCGATGAACTCGCGCAGATCTTTATAAGCCATATACGCTATTGTGGAGGATTATCAGCATGGCGGGCAAAACTGCATTCATCACGGGCGCGAGCCGCGGCATCGGCCGCGCGTGCGCGCTGGAACTGGCCAGGGCCGGATGCCGCGTCGCGCTCGGGGCGCGGAACCGGGAAAAACTGGAGGAAGTGGCCGCGGAGGCGCGAGCCGTGGGCGCGGAAGCGTACGTCGTTGAAATCGACTTGGCCAACGCCGAGTCGATCAAGGCCGCGTTCGCCAAGACGGCCGCCGAGTTCGGTCCGGTCGACATACTGGTCAACAACGGCGGTATCACGCGCGACGGGCTCGCGATGCGGATGCGGCCCGCCGACTGGAACGCCGTGATCGAGACCAACCTGACCGGTTCCTTCCTCTGCATGCAACAAGTGCTGTCGGGTATGATGCGCGCCCGATGGGGCCGGATCGTGAATATCGTATCGGTCGTCGGCGAGAGCGGCAATCCCGGGCAGGCGAACTACGTCGCGTCGAAGGCGGGGCTCATCGGAGTCACCAAGACCGTCGCCCAGGAGATGGCCAGCCGCAACGTGACCGTGAACGCCGTGGCGCCGGGCTACATCGAAACAGACATGACCGGCGCGCTGACCGATGAGCAGAAGACGGCGATGCTCTCCCGGATTCCGCTCAAGCGGGCCGGCTCGCCCGAGGAGGTCGCTGCGGCGGTGCGATTCCTGGCGAGCGAACAGGCGAGCTACATCACCGGCCACACGTTGGACGTCAACGGCGGCATGTACATGTAGTCAGCGCGCGGCGAGCGTCGGATCGGCGCCGCTCCAGGTGACATCGGCGGTCGGCCCGTAGGTGGACGGCACCGATTTCCCCAGCGCGCGCAAATACGTCGTGAGCTGCGTCCGGTGGTGCGCCGAATGGAGCACCCGCCGCCAGAAGATCCAGACGTGCTGGCGGTCGACATCGAAGAAGCGCGCCGTCTCCAGCCACCAGGACTCCGGCTGCCTCGCCAGGAACGCGAGACGCGGCTCGGCGAGTTCGAGGAACCGCGCGCGATAGGCTTCCACCGAATCGGCGCCGGGCAGCGTTTCGGACGCCGCCGGCTCCGGCGACCCGAGGAACTCGGCGAAGAAGCGCCGCTCCGAGAGCAGTTGGTGCTTCATCACCTCCCGCGCCGTGCTCGAACGCTCGTGCGGCCGGAACGGCAAATCGGCGTCCACGAACGCCGACCACACCGACGCGGTCTTCGCGGTTTCACTCTCGTAGGTTTCGAGCGCGTGCTGCAAGAGCGGCGCCGCGGCGCGTGGAACGGTCACTTCACCACCACGAAGCGGTCCGCTTCCTTGCCGTCCGCGTCGATCTGGCGGATGGTGAGCTTGCGCCCGTCGACATCGGCGACGGTCACGCTGTTGATCTTGGAGACGAACACGTGGGTGAACTCTTGCCAGCTTTTGGGGTCGTCGTGTTGCTCTGGGTTATACAGCTTCGCGCCGCCCGCGCCGGTGACCAGGTAAATGACGCCTTTCGGACGGCCGGGACCGGCGCCAAAGGCCCGGTCGAGCGTCCACTTCTTGGAGGCGGGATCATAAGTCAGCGGATACGACCGCTGATAGTTATGGACGTGGCCGGTAAAGACCACGTCGGCGCCTTCGGCTTCGAGCACCGGAGCCAGGTCGCGCATGTGCTGTTCGGAGAAGTGGGCCTTCGACGAATTGAATCCGGGCTGGTGGAAGCCGACGAAGCGCCAGGTCTGCTTGCGGGCCGAGCGAAGGTCGCGCACCAGCCACTCTCGTAACGCCGGATCGTTCCAGTTGGCGTACTTGTTGGCGTCGAGCACCGTCCAATGCGCGTTGCCGTAATCGAAGGAGAAGTTCGCCATGCGCGGGTAGGCGGATCCGGCGGCGTCGCGGAAGGCCTGGACGTTGGCCGCCGCGCCTTTGGCCTGGGAGGTCAGCGGACCCGGCTCGCCCAGCGGACCGTTGAGCGGCTGCTTCCAGTAATAGTAATACGCCGCGGTATCCGGATATTTGTCGAAGTCGGCTTCCGCGATGTCGTGGTTGCCCGGCGACGCGATGAAGGGGATCGACTTCAGCAGCGGCGCGCCCTTGGCGGGCGATGCCTCGGCGGAGCCATAAATGGGATAGTATTTCTCGCGATATTCGGTGACGCGGCCGCGGCCGTACACGATGTCGCCGGTGATGAAGAGAAAGTCGGGCTTGGCTTGCCAGGTCTGGTACGCGATGCGCTTCTGCTCGGGAGTGTTCTGGCCGCAGTCGCCGAACACGGCGAAGCGATAGGGTTGATTGGCCCCTTTGCGAGCCCTCGTCGAAGCGGTGAAGACCTCGGCGCCGTCGAGCAGCACCGCGTAGTCGAACTCCTTGCCGTTCGACCGGCCGGCGAGCGGCGCGGACCAGACCCGGTGCGGAGCCGCGCCGCTCACGGCAACGAGCCGCGATTCGGCCGCGACCGGCTTCGACCATTTCGACGAACCGGACGCCTTCGTGCGGACCTCGTAACGGGCGTTTTCGTCCGCCGAATGCCACACGAGAGCCCATCCCTTCGTGGGACTGGCGCCGAGTTGCAGATACGGTTCGACAACGAACGGTCCGGCCGCCTGGGCGGCGGCGGCGAGAAGAAGAAGAGCGATGCGGTTCACTGATCGATTATGACTCGAAACCGGCGGGCGCGATTCGCCTCTTGCCTCTCGAACAGCGGCACGATCCGCGCCTCGATCCAGGCGAACGCGGCCTCGAGTCCGCCCGTCTCGAACGCGGCCCCGATCGCCGCCTCCACCTCGCTCGGTTCGCCGAGCGCGGCCAGGAACCGGTTCGACGTCATCCGCTCGGCGCGGGCGTCGTCCACGGCGCCTCCTTCCCGCAGGATCTTGCTTCGCGCGTAGACGCACAGCACCGCGTCGCCGATCCACGCCTGCCGCAGGATTCGTTCCCGATTCCGTTTCAAGGCGGCCTCAATACAGACTCGACGGCATGCGGACCTTCAGATCCTCGTCCACGGCCTTCGCTTCCACGAACCCGCCCGTGTGGGCTTCCAGGAACGAGCCAAAGCTCGGGATCGTATCGAGGCCGGCGAACTTGGCGGGATTCCACAGGTCGGACCGGATCAGCGCCTTGGCGCAGTGGATGTAGACCTCCCGCACCGTAACCACGATCACCGTGCGCGGCTCCTTGCCTTGCACGGCGAATCGAGCGCACAAGGCCGGATCGCGGCTGATCGCGGCGTGGCCGTTGACGCGGAAACTCTCGGTGCGGCCCGGGATCTGGAACAGCAGCCCGACAGCCGGGTTGAGCGCGATGTTGCGGAGCGACTCGAGGCGGTTGTTGCCGCGGCGGTCGGGAATGAGGAGCGTCCGATCCCCGGCCACTTCGACGAAGCCGGGAGCGTCGCCGCGCGGCGAGCAGTCGGCGATGCCCTCGGGACTTTGCGTCGCCAGGGCGAGGAACGGCGACGCCGCGATGAAGGCGCGGGCGTGCGCGTCCAGGCGGTCCATCTGCTTGCGTACCGCGCGTTCCATCGGTTCGCCGTAGAGCGCCTCGAGGGACTCGGCGTCGCGAACCAGCCAGGCGCTGTCGATTTCCATTAAGGACAGTGTACAAGGACGCAACCGGCGCCATTAGGCGCGCCTGTTAGACTGGAGGTACAATGATCTCGGTCGTCATACCGATTCACAACGAGGAGCCGGCGATCCTCAAGCTCTACGACAAGCTCACGGCGGTCATGGAGCAGCTTCAAAAGAAGTACGAGATCCTGTTCGTCGACGATGCCTCCACCGACCGCAGCTTCGAACTGCTGGCCAATCTGGTGGAGACCGACTCGCGGCTCAAGGTGATCCGTCTTCGCCGCAACTTCGGCCAGACGGCCGCGCTCGCGGCTGGTTTCGACGAGGCCGAAGGCAACATCATCGTCTCGCTCGACGGCGACCTGCAGCACGATCCGGAGGACATCCCGGCGCTGCTGCAGAAACTCAACGACGGCTACGACATCGCCTCCGGCTGGCGCAAGCACCGCCTCGACAACGCGGTCACGCGCAAGATTCCGTCGCGCATCGCCAACTGGATGATGAAGAAGGCGAGCGGCGTGGATCTGCACGACTTCGGAACCACGTTCAAGGCCTATCGCGCCGAGGTCCTCAAGGACGTCAACCTCTACGGCGAACTGCACCGCTTCATCCCCGCGCTGGCGAGTTTCTACGGCGCGCGAGTGGCGGAGGTGCCGATCAAGAACATTCCACGGGCCGCCGGAGCGTCCCACTACGGGATCGGACGCACCTTCCGCGTCCTGTTCGACATTCTCACCATTCGCTTCCTGTTGACCTACTTCACGCGGCCGATGCACTTCTTCGGCAAGATCGGGTTGACCAGTGGATTCCTGGGTGGGCTGGTCCTCGGCTTCCTGTTCGTGAAGAAAATCCTCGGCTACGAGATCTTCTACGAGCACGGTCCGCTCATGATGGCGGGCATGCTGCTACTGCTGACCGGCGTGACCATGTTCTCCACCGGACTGCTCGGCGAGATGATGATGCGCACCTACTTCGAAAGCCAGGGAAGGCGCATCTACGCGGTTCGGGAGATCCGGACCAAGAAGGATTCGCAGGTGAAGGACAAGGCCCGGTAGCGCGGTGTCCGCCGGCCTCGACGGCGCCGCCATGTTGCGGCGATCCGCTCTGTTCGCGGGTCTGGACGAATCGCACATCCTGCCGCTTTTCGAACGATTCGTATCGCGGCGGTATGAAACCGGGCAGGCGCTCTTCGAGGAAGGCGCTCCGTGCGCCGGGCTCTTCTTCGTCGTATCCGGCCAGGTGCGGATCTTCAAGACGTCTCCTGGCGGCCGCGAGCAGGTGCTGACTGTCGAGGGGCCCGGCAACTCGGTGGCGGAGCTCCCGGTGTTCGACGGCGGACCGTATCCCGCCTCGGCCGCGGCGATCGAACCGTCGGAGATCCTGTTCGTGTCGCGCCGCGACTTCCAGGCGTTGTGCCTGGAGCGGCCCGAGATCGCGCTCCGGGTGCTCGAAGTGGTGGGATCGCGGCTCCGGCGGCTGGTGGGCATCATCGAGGAGCTTTCGTTCGCCACGGTGCGCCACCGGTTGATCTCCTGGATCCTGCGCGAAGCCGATCTCGCGGGATCGGCTTCGTTCACTCCAAATCTGAACCACCAGGATCTGGCTGCCAGGATCGGCACGGTTCGCGAACTGGTCTCGCGGAACTTGACCCGCCTCCAGGCGCAGGGCCTGATCCAGGTGGCCGGGCGCGAGATTCGCATCGTGGACCGGCCGGGTTTGGAAGCGGAACTCTCGGGTGTGTTGTAGGTTTTTCCCCTGAGGTGTGACTTAAGTCACTGAGTTCGGGGCGAGAGAACTCGTACCGTGGATATTGGGAGGATCAACCCGATGGACCATGGACTGGATAGCAAGATCGCCGATATCGCGGCGTCGAACACGGCCGCGCTCGAGGTTTTCGAGAAACTCGGCATCGACTACTGCTGCGGCGGGTGGCGCAGCCTCGCCGACGCGTGCGCCGCGGCCGGCGTTCCCGTTGGGACAGCGCTTGCCCTGCTGGAGCGGACTCCGGCCGCGCCGGCCGCAGCCGAGTCCGCGCCCGAGTCGCTCGGCTCGGCGGACCTGATGAGGTGGATCGTGGAAAAGCACCACCGCTTCGTCCGCGAGGCCTCCACGCGGTTGACGGTGCTGTTGGCGAAGTCGGCGGCGGCGCACGGCGCGGCACATCCCGAGGTGGCCGAGACCGCGTCGATCTTCCAATCGCTCGAACGCGAGCTTTCGGCTCACATGCTCCGCGAGGAGGCGATCCTGTTCCCGGCGTTCGAGCGGCTGATCGCGGCTCCCGGGGGGCAGGCGATGGCGGCGTTGACGCCTCCGGTCCGCCGCATGATGGAGGATCACGAGGACGCGGGCGAACTGCTCGCCCGCATGCGCTCGCTGACCGGCGGCTATGCCCCGCCGGCCGATGCGTGTCCCACTTTGACCGCGGCTTACCAGGGGCTCGCCGCGTTCGAACGCGACCTCCATGTCCACATTCATCTCGAGAACAACGTCTTATTCCCCCGCTTTCAGCGGGCATCTTAACAGGAGATAACCACAGGTGAGAAGATTATGGATCGCCTTTGCGGCCGTACTGGTGATATCGTTCTCCGTACTCGGCTGGATCGGCACGAGAATTTACCAGGAGATGCCGCCCATCGCCGACCGCGTGGTGGCGCCGGACGGGTCGGTCGTAATCGCCTCCGGCGACATCGGCAAGGGACAGAACGTATGGCAGTCCCTGGGCGGCATGCAGGTCGGCTCGATTTGGGGCCATGGCAGTTATGTCGCGCCGGATTGGACGGCCGATTGGCTCCACCGGGAGTGCGTGTTCATTCTGGAGGAGTGGGCCCGGCGCGATCACGGCAAGGCTTATGCCGAACTGGCCGGCGAGGACCAGGCCAAGCTTCGCGGGCGGCTCGAACTCACCATTCGCACGAACACTTACGACGCCTCCACGGGCGCGATCGTCGTTCCCGCCGAGCGGGCGCGCGCGTTCCAGGCGCTGCTCGCGCACTATTCGTCGGTATTCCAGGACGGCAACACGCACTACGCGATCCCGAAGGGAACCGTGACCACTCCGGAACGCATGCGGCAACTGGCGGCGTTCGTGTTCTGGACGGCCTGGTCCGCTTCGACGAACCGGCCAGGGCAGAATATCACGTATACCAGTAACTGGCCGCACGAGCCCCTCATCGGCAACAGGCCGACCGGCGAGAGCGTGGTCTGGACCGGCGTCAGCATCATCATGCTGCTGGCTGGGATCTGCGCCATGGTTTGGTGGTACGCGTCGCAAAAGCGGGAGGAAGATCCGCCGGCGCTGCCGGCCTTCGATCCGTTGGGCGCGTGGAAGGCCACCGCGTCGCAGATGGCGACGCTCAAGTACTTCTGGATCGTTGCGGCGCTGATCCTGGTCCAGATGCTGATGGGCGTGATCACCGCGCACTACGGCGTGGAGGGCGACGGCTTCTACGGGATCCCGTTGTCCCAGTGGATTCCCTACGCGGTGACCCGCACTTGGCACGTGCAGTTGGGAATCTTCTGGATCGCCACGGCTTGGCTCGCCTCGGGCCTGTTCATCGGACCGCTGGTGAGCGGCCACGAGCCGCCGTACCAGCGCCTGGGCGTCAACGTGCTATTCGGCGCGTTGCTGTTGATCGTGGTGGGATCGCTGGCGGGCGAGTGGATGAGCGTCCAGAACAAGCTCACCGACGCCCAGTCGTTCTACTGGGGGCACCAGGGTTATGAGTATGTCGATCTCGGCCGCGGCTGGCAGATATTGCTGCTGGTGGGGCTGTTCCTTTGGTTGTTCCTGGTGATCCGCGCGGCGCGCCCCGCGTTGAAGACTCCCGGCGACACCCGGCAGCTTCTTTGGCTGTTTCTGATCTCGGCGGGCGCGATCGGCCTGTTCTACGGCGCCGGGCTCACTTGGGGACAACACACGCACCTGTCGATGGTGGAGTACTGGCGCTGGTGGGTGGTCCACCTTTGGGTGGAGGGATTCTTCGAAGTTTTCGCGACCACGGTGATCGCCTTCTTCTTCGCGCGCATCGGGCTGATCCAGCCGGGGCTGGCGGTCAAATCGGCGCTGCTGTCGGCGGCGATCTATCTGTCGGGCGGAATCATCGGAACCTGCCACCATCTCTACTGGTCCGGCACGCCGACCGTGGCGTTGGCTTGGGGTTCGGTGTTCAGCGCGCTCGAAGTGGTGCCGCTGACGATGGTCGCCTTCGGCGCGCTCGACGATCTCCGCCGCGGCTGCCTGACCAGTTGGGCGTCTCGATACGCCTGGCCGATCCGCTTCTTCGTGGCGGTGGCGTTCTGGAACATGCTGGGGGCGGGGCTGTTCGGATTCATGATCAACCCGCCGATCGCGCTCTATTACATGCAGGGTCTCAACACGACTCCGGTCCACGGCCACGCGGCGCTGTTCGGCGTGTACGGGATGCTGGGGATGGGGTTGATGCTGGTGTGTCTGCGCGCCTTGCTCCCCGCGCTCGAATGGCGGGAGGGTTCGCTGAAGTTCGCCTTCTGGGCGATGAACATCGGCCTGTTCACCATGTGCGTGGGCAGCTTGCTTCCCGTCGGATTGCTGCAGACCTGGGCCTCGGTGGACCAGGGCTACTGGTATGCGCGGAGCACCGAGTTCATGGGAACCCCCTTGATGCAGACGCTGCGGTGGCTCAGAGTCCCCGGCGACACGATCTTCGCCGTGGGAGAACTGGTTTTCGTGTTGTTCGTATTCAGGATCAGACCGGGTGCGCCGACAAGGATATCGCCCTAGGCCTTAGGCGGGCTAAAGTTGTACTCGCCGCCTCACGATCCTTAGTTGTGTTCCCGGCTCGGACCATTGCGGCATTTCTATTACCTGCATTGGCTCTGCGCGTTTGGGCGGTGGAATTCTCCGATTCCTGGCGGTGGCGGCACTTCGGACCCGAACAGGGCGCCCCGCCAGGCCCGGTTCAGCAATTGGTGCACGCGCCCGGCGGGCAGGTCTGGATTCGAACCTCCGGCGGCGTCGCGTGGTACGACGGCTACCGGTTCCGGATCGCCGGCAAGGAGAACGGGGCCCCTGCCCGCGCCGCGTACTTGGCGGCCGGGCCGGATGGTTCGGTGTGGCTGGTTGGGCCGGACGGTCTGTATGCCGGTGGCTCCAAGGGGTTTCGTGCGATGCCGGGGAGGCCGCCAGGGCGGATCTCGGAGGTAGCGGTCCGGCGGAATGGCGAAGCGGTGGTTCTCATCTCGGGGCGTCTGTACACCTGGAAGGACGGATCGTACGAACCCGTCGAAGACGGCCAGACCGCGCCGGGATGGCCGCCTTTTCTTCGGCCGAAGAGGGATGGCGGCATCGTTTGGAGCGGGCGCCGGGGTCTGATGCGTTGGGGTGAGGCGCCGTCCGTCGAGATCCTGGCATGGCCCGGAATCCGGTACCATGCGGTGGCCGAAGCGGAGTCCGGCGAGGGGTTGGCCGCCGTCGTGCTTCCGCCGGACAAGCATGGCATCTGGGAGTGGGACTCCAAGGGCTTCCGGCGCGCGGAGCCGGAAGGACGCGAGCAAGTGCGCGCCGTCGACATCGGTCCGGATGGGACCGCCATCGCCGTCTACGAATCCGGCGCCGTGCGGGTGCGCGAACGCGGAGTCTGGCGCGAGGCTTCGGCCGCCCCGCGGGAACTGACCGAGGCCAATCTGGCCGTGTTCGACGCCGCCGGCGATCTATGGACCGCCACTCCGTCTGGAACGTATTTGTTCCGCGCAACGGCCCGATTGTGGGAGCGGTACCGGCATCCGTTCCCCGACGACTTCAACACGGTGAACAGCCTCGCGGCCGGTCCCGGCGGCGCCTTGTGGCTAGGTACGCCCGCGGGCATCGAACTGGTGCGGCCGGGCGGAGCGACCGAACGAATGACGGAAGCGGCGGGTACCCGCCTGCGAGTGGTGACCGGTCTCGACATGGATCGCGAAGGGGCGTTGTGGGCTACCAGCGGAGCCTCTTTCAAGGGCGTCCTCCGGTTCGACGGCAAGCGATGGCGCGCCTTCGGGCCGCCGGACGGAGTGCCGCACGCCAACGTTCACAACGTCGAGACCGGCCCCGACGGCTGGCCCGTCTTCGTGATCACGGGCCATGGCCCGGGAGACTCCAAGCAGGCCCGATGCGTGTTGCGGTGGAACGGCTCCGCCATGGAGCGCTTCGAAACCGACCAGTCCGTGTATTCGGCCGCCGTGGACGCATCAGGGGTGATGTGGTTCGGCGGCGACGGAGGCATCGAGCGCCGCGACAAGGCCGGCCGCTCCCAGTGGTGGAGGCGCGGCGGTGAGTTGCGGGCGGCCGCGATCCGAAAGGTCCTGGTGGCAAGGGGCGGCGTGGTCTGGTTCGGCGACCGGAGTGGAGACGTGGGAGCCATCGACCGGTCCGGCCGGGCCGGGTACAAGGGCAAACTCGAGGAGGATCTCCGGGACGGCGTCATGGATCTGGCCGAAGACGCGACGGGTGCGATCTGGGCGACGTCGTCGCGGGGACTTTACCGGTTCCAGGGTTCGGGCTGGAAGCGATTCGACCGGGACGCGGGGCTGGTGCACCCATACCTCTGGCCGCTGGCAATCCGGGACAACCGGCTTTGCGTGGGAGGAATCGGCGGCGGAGCGTCCTGCATGGACCTCGGCTCGGCCTTCCGGCGGCCCTCGGTAACGCTCGATTTCCGGGCCGCGGGAGACTCCGGGGCGGAGGCGTCGTGGTCGGTCGCCAGCTTTCGGGGAGAGCTGCCGGCCGCGATGATCGACACGCGCCACCGGATCGACGGCGGTCCGTGGTCGGAGTGGTCCATCGCTCGCAAGGCCTCCCTGGCACGCGCTTCGCGAGGCGAGCATCGCATCCGGGTGGAAGCGCGGGTTCCGAATGGCGCCGTGGCGGGGGAAGAGGCGCGGGTCTCGCTGGAGGGCCGTTGGTTCGAGCAGCCTCGCGTGTATGGCCCGGCGGCCGGGCTGCTACTGGCGGTCGCGCTGCTATTCGGAACACTATTGCGGCGCCGCGATCGCCATGCCGCCGAACTCGCGGCGCGCGACGCGCGGTTCCGCGGGATGATCGAAAACGGAAACGACGGGATCGTCCTGCTCGGGCGCGATGGCGGCGTTCGCTACGCAAGCCCGAGCACGCTTCGAATTCTCGGAACGATGTCGCCCGCCTTGGCTACGGCGCCGATTCACCCGGATGACCGGCCAGGCGTCGAACGCTGCTTCGGCGAGTTGGTGGCGAGCCCCGGCCAGCGCCGCTCTGGGCGCGTCCGGATGGTGCAGCCGGACGGGTCCACATGCTGGATCGAGGTGGAACTGAGCAATCAGCTCGACGAACCGGCCGTCGGCGCGATCGTCGCCAATTTCCGCGACATCACGGCTTCGGTCAAGGCGATGGCGGAACTGGCGGCGGCCAAGGACCGCTCGGAGGAGGCGTCCCGCGCCAAGAGCGACTTCCTCGCCACCATGAGCCACGAGATCCGGACCCCGATGAAAGGCATCATGGGCATGACCTCGCTGCTGCTCGAGTCGCCGCTGGGGCGCGAGCAGCGGGAATTCGCCGCGTCGATTCAGTCGTCCGGCACGGCGCTGCTATCGATCCTCAACGACCTGCTGGATCTATCGCGGATCGAGGCGGGCAAGGTGGAAGTCTTGCGGGAGCCCTTCGATCTTCCGCACTTGCTTTCGATGTGCGTCGACTTCTGGCGGCCTGGCGCGGCGGACAAGGGACTGTACCTGGTCTTTGTCGACGAGGCGAAGACGGACCGGTGGGTGCGCGGAGATCCTGGCCGTTTGCGGCAGGTGGTTCTCAACCTGCTTAGCAACGCCGTCAAGTTCACCCGGCAAGGCCGCGTTACGCTCCGTTGCTTTTCCCGGATCGCCGAGGACGGCAAGATCCGCTTCGACGTCGAAGTGGAAGACACCGGCGAAGGCATCCCGGCCGGCAAGCTGGAAGCGATCTTCGACAAGTTCACCCAAGCCGATAGCTCCGCCGCGCGCACCCACGGCGGAAGCGGACTGGGACTGACGATCTCACGCGACCTCATCCGCCTCATGGGCGGCGACATGACGGTGGCGAGCCGCCAGGGCTCGGGTTCCCGATTCCGTTTCCACGTGACGTTGGAGCCGGCTCCAGCGGAAACTCCCGCCGCCGCTCCGGCCGAGACGCCGCGCGGCGCTCCCCTCGAAGTGCTGGTGGTGGAGGACAATCGCATCAATCAGCGGCTGGTGCAGCGGGTCATTGAAAAGCGCGGCGGTCACGCCGTTGTGGCCGGGAATGGAGAGGCCGCCGTGGAGCTCTTCAAGCGCAACCGTTTCGACGCGATCCTGATGGACTGCCAGATGCCGGTCATGGACGGATTCGAGGCCACCCGCCGGATTCGCGAGATCGAGGGAGGCCGCTCACGCACGGCGATCATCGCGCTCACCGCCAACGCCATGCGCGGAGACCGCGAAAAGTGCCTCGCCGCCGGAATGGACGCGTTCGTCGCCAAGCCTTTCGAGGCGGCGCAGTTGATTCGCCTTCTGGAACTGGCGCGCAGCGGCGAACTGTTCGACCGCGAGCGGCGCTACTCGAGCCCGAACACGTAGAGCGAGTTGCCCATCGCCATCGCGACATACTGCTTGCCGCCGGAAAGGTAACTCATTGGGTTGGACCGCACCATGCCGCCCGCCTGGAAGCGGTAGAGTTCCTTGCCCGTCGTCGCGTTCAGCGCGAAGAACTGCGCCTCGCTGGTGGCGCCGAAGACCAGGTTGCCACCGGTGGAAAGCAGTCCCGCATAGGGTGGCGAGAATACCTTGTGCTCCCATGCCACCTCGCCCGTGGCCGGCCGGAACGCGCGGACCGCGCCCCATTCCTCCTCGCCCGGGATGGCGCGGAAGCCTCCGCCGTTGTACTGCTCGCCCAGCTTGAAGTCGGCTTCGCCGAAGAAATACAGCGATCCCGCCTCGCGCACGTTGATGTAGAGCAGTCCGGTTTTGGGGCTGTACGACGGGCTGTACCAGTTGTTGGCGCCCGCCACCGACGGCCACACGGCCGTGCCCTGGATCGAGGGAAACGTTCCCGGAAGCCGGATGGGCTTTCCGTTGTCGTCCAGGCCCTTGGCCCACGTCTGCTTGGCGTAGGCCTTGCCGAGCAGGAACTGGCCCGAAACGCGGTCGAGCACATAGTAGAACGCGTTCCGGTTGGGGAAGATCACCAGCTTGCGCTTCTGGCCGCGCACCTCGCCATCCACCAGCACGGGAACCTCGGTCGCGTCCCAATCGTGAACGTCGTGCGGCGTGAATTGAAAATGCCATTTCAATTGGCCGGAATTCGCGTCCAGCGCGACGATGGAATCGGAGTACAGATTGTCGCCCTTGCGGACCTCGCCGTTCCAATCGGGGCCTGGATTGCCCGTTCCCCAGTAGATGAGGTCTGTCTCCGGATCGTAGGCTCCCGTCACCCACGTCCCCGCCGAACCCCGCTTCCAGCTATCGCCCGCCCAGGTGTCGTGGCCCGGCTCGCCCGGACCCGGCACTGTGTAGAAGCGCCAGGCCAACTTACCGCTCTTGGCGTCGTAGGCGTCCAGGTGTCCGCGAATTCCGTACTCGCCGCCCGCCACGCCGATCACCACCTTGTCCTTCAAGGCGAGTGGGGCGACGGTGACCGAGTAACCCGACTTGTACTCGTTCACCTTGGTCTCCCACCGGACCGCGCCGGTCTTGGCGTCCAGCGCCACCAGGTAGGAATCGACGGTTCCGATGAAGATCGAATCGCCGAGAGCGGCCACGCCGCGATTCACCTGTCCGCAGCAGACGCGAATATCGGGCGGCATCGGACGGCGGTAACGCCATAGCGGCCGGCCTGTCCGCGTATCGAGCGCCACCACGTTGCTCGGCGGCTCCGACACATACATCACGCCGTCGATCACCAGCGGAGTCGTCTCGAACTTCTGGAGCGAATTCGTCGTGTAGACCCAGGCGACCTTCAGCCGCGAAACGTTGGCATCGTTGACCTGCGTCAGCGGGGAAAACCGGTGGCCGGCGAAGTTGCCGGAGTACGTCATCCAGTTGCCGGGCTCGCGCGCGGCGTCCAACAGGCGCTCGTGGGTCACCTGCGCGGATAACGCGGCCGACGCCGCCAGAATACAAGCGGCCGTTCTCATCGTTCGCCTCCCTTGGCTCCGCGCAATCCGGCCAGATACGCCACCAGATCGTCTATCTCTCCATCGCTCAGCTTGCCCTTGTACGAAGGCATGGGCGAGCGCTTCTCCATTTTCCAGTCCGCCAAATCTTTCTTCCAATACGACCGCAGCCCACCGGTCATGTCGCGGATCTGAATCGAGAACGTGTCCTCGTTCAGCCGGATTCCGCTCACCGTCTTGCCGTCGCGTCCGCGCAGGCTGGCCAATCGGAACGTGTGCGGGACGTCGCCCTGCGGCTCGACGATCTTGGCGCGCAAGTGCCCTGGACCGCTGCGCGCGCCGATGTCGGTCAGCGCCGGTCCCATGCGTCCGCCGTCGCTGCCGATCGCGTGGCATTGCAGGCAACCGCCCTTGCCGCGCGTCACCGCCTCGCCGCGCTTCGGATCGCCGGACGCGGCGCCGGACTGAATCGCGCCGAGGCTCTTGACGAACGCGGCCACCTGCCAGATCTCGCGCTGCGCCATGAGCGAACTGGGCATTTCGGTATCGGGAACGCCGTATCGAATGATGTTCCACAGCGTCTTGTCGTCCGCCGCGCGGCTCAACGTGGGCACGGCGAGATTGGCTCCCTTGCCTCCGTCGCCGCGGGGTCCGTGGCATCCCGCGCAACGGCCGAGATAGAGCTTTTCGCCCTGCGCGAGATCGGACGGGGACGTGAAGGGATTGCTATCGAAACCGGGAACATCCACGGCCTGCTGTTGGAACAGCAGTACGGTCAGCCAGAGACCATGCATCCCTGGTATTTTACTGGAAGTCGGACGCCGACTTGAGGGAGGGGGAGGGAACCGTCCCCACGGCGATTCCGTTTTCGTCCTCCCATGCGGCCAGCACGCGATGCCCGGTGAACAGGATCTGCGGGTAGCCTCCCTTGGGCGCGAGTTCTTTCGCCTGGTCCACCTCGGTCGATCTCGTCATGATCGCTCCGGTGGGGCTGACCCAGACCGCGTAGATGTGGTCGTTGAATCCGGACGCCACCGCCGGATCCTTGCCTTCGCCCAATTCGCTTTCCTTGGTGTCGGGCAGCGATACGTAGATGGTCTTCTCCCGCCGCCAGACAGTGTAGATCTTGTTGTTGGCGCTCACCGTCAAGCTGCCCCCGTCCATTGGGCAGGCGTTCAGCTTCCATGTCCCGCGGCCCAATTTCTCCGCGATCTTCCAGGTGGAGCCGCCGTCCCGCGACGTGGCGATGTACATGTCGCGCGATCCGTCGAGCGAGTTGCGGAACATCGCGTGGACCGCGCCGCCGGCGGCGACCACCAGCGACGGGTGGCAGCACTGGCAGATGGTTCCCTCCGGCGATTCGTACACCAGGAAGTTCCGCGACCAGCTCCTGCCGCCGTCCGTCGACCGCGCCATGTAGAGCCGCGTCCCCTTGTCCCGCAGATCGAGCCACGCGGCCAGAATCCAGCCGTTGCCCGAGGTCATGGCGTGCAGTCCCTCGCGCGCCGATCCGGGAACATCGTTGATGCGCACCGGCTTGGCCCAAGTCTCGCCTTGGTTCTCCGACCGCCAGGCCATGAGATCGCCATCGGCGCCGCCGCCCTTCTTCCCCACGATCGCCGAAATCACCAAGCCGTTGGTGTGATACACCATGCGCGGTCCCCGGTGCCGGCCGAGCGCCATTTTCCCACCGGTGGGAAGGGCCACCGGTTGAGTGAACGTCTCTCCGTCGTTCTTCGAAGTGGCATAGTAGATGGTGTCCGCGGAGCCGAAGGTGAGCCCGACGCGGTCTCCCAGGGACGCCATTTGCGGTTGCGAGTACTTCACTTCCGGCAAATCCGGCGCGAGCCGGAACACGAGCAGAAACGCGAGCGAGAGCATGATTCCAGGGTACTAGACGCGCGGCGCGTCCATCCGTCCCGGAATCACTTCGAATCCGCCCCGGCGTAGTAGCCCTTGCGCGCCTGCACCTTTTGATCCTTGTTCTGAACGCGGATCTCCACCTTGCGGAAAGCGCCGTCCCGCGCCGGATTGGCCGGCGAATAGCCGATCGCGTACTGGCTGCGCATCTCATCCGAGATCTGGCGGAAGATCTCGTCGAGCGAGTTGCGGCCGGACACGTGGAAGACGCGCCCGCCGGTTTCCTCCGCCATCTTCTTCATGTCGCCGTCGCTGCCGAAATAGCCGAACCGGGAGTCGGCGTAGTAGACGCCATAAATCACCGCGTCGGCCTTCTGCGCTTCCGCCATGGCCTCCCGTAGCGTGACGCGCGAGCCATAGTCCATGCCGTCGGTGATCAGCACGATCACCTTGCGGCCCACCTCGCCCTTCAACTTTTCGTTCGCCGCCAGATACACCGTGTCGTACATGATGGTGCCGCGCGGCTTCGCGCCGGTGGGGTTCGGATGCAGTCCGCCGAGGCCCACGTTGAGCCGCATGCTGTCCAGACCCTTTTGCAGCAGACGCAGGGAGTTGGTGGAATCCTGCAGCAACTCGGCCTCGGCGCCGAAGCTGATGACGAACGCCATGTCCTTCTCGCGCAGCACCTGCTTGAAGAACTGGGCCGCCGCGCGCCGCTCCACCTCGATCAGGTTCTCCTGGCTCTTGCTCACGTCCACCAACAGCCCGATGGTCAGCGGCAGATTCGTCTCCCGGGTGAAGTACTTGATGTCCTGCTTCTTGCCGTCTTCCAGGACGCTGAACGCGTCCTTGTCCAGATCCTTGAGGAAGGCGCCGCGTTTGTCGCGCACCGAACAGAACAGGTTGACGATCTCGACATCCACCTTGATGACCGGATCGGTCTCCTGAGGCGGTTGGGCCGGCTTCGGAGCGGTCTGTTGGGCGGCGGCGGCCGCCACGAGTGTCGCGAAGAGTGCTGCTTTCCTCATGGGTTTTACAATGTTCATCATGCCAGCTTTGATTGGATGGACGCGCGCCGCCGCCGGACTGTTGCAATGAAGAAGGCCCTTACGCACCTGCGCGCCGCCGATCCGGTGATGGCGCGCCTGATCGACAGCGGCGGCCGCTACGCGATCCGCTACCACGATCCCGAGTTCCGCGCGCTGGCCCGTTCCATCGTCTTCCAGCAACTCAACGGGACCGCCGCGGCCGCGATCTTCGACCGTTTGGAGCAAGCCTGCGGCGGCGTCACTCCGGAGAATCTGCTGCGGCTGCGCGCGCCGGAACTGCGGACCGCCGGGCTTTCCGAACGGAAGGCGGAATACCTGCGCGACCTCGCCAAGCACGCGCGCGACGGCGCCGTGGATTTCGCGGCGCTGCCTCGAATGGACGACCAGGCGATCGTCGAGGCGCTCACACAGGTCCGCGGCATCGGCGATTGGACCGTCCACATGTTCCTGATTTTCGCGCTGCGCCGGCCCGACGTGTTGCCGGTGGGCGACTACGGCATCCGGACGGCGATCAAGAATCAGTACGGGTTGGCGGATCTGCCCAAGCCCGCCGAAATGCAACGCATCGCCGCGCCGTGGCGCCCCTGGGCGAGCGTGGCATGCTGGTATTTGTGGCGGAGTTTGGACGGTCCGGCGGAGTTGTGATCGGTATGCCTATGGAAATCGGAATCGTGGGAATCGGGCGGATGGGCTGGGTGCACGCTTCGCACCTGATCGAGATCGGCCGTGAGACGGGCGCGTGCGCGCTTGCCGCCGTGGTGGATGGCGATGTCTCCCGGCTGGAGCGCTTTCGCGGCGAGATGCAATACCGGGGGCCGGTGTTCCTCTCGGTGGAGGACTAGCTCGCGGCGGGCGAGTGCCGGACGACGGTTGTCGTATCGCCTACTGAGCACCATCGCGGTCACGCCATGAAGCTGGTGCGCGCGGGCCATCGCGTGCTGATGGAGAGATTGTACGGCGCTGTTGGCCAGCCAAGCCGACACCGCCAGGGCGTGGCTGTTGAAGGAGACGTTTTCCCACTTCTGGACGTAGAAGTCGGTGGCCTGGGAGTCGGCGTTCCTCGACTACTGGTGCGAGTGTGCCACGCGCAGCCGCCTGGAGCCGATGCAGAAGATGGCGCGGATCCTGCGCAATCACCAGCCCCTGATCCTGAACTGGTTTCGCGCCAAGCGTGAGATCTCGAGCGGCCCGGTGGATGGGATTAACAACAAAATTCGAAAAGTCGAGTGGCTACCAGACGAGCCTACGGTTTCCGCACTTATAAAGCCATGGAAATTTCCCTATATCTACAACCTTGGCTGGCTTACCGGAACCAGAGTTCACCCACGGATTCCACTGAGGAGGCAAAATATCAATCCTCTTGCACCAGGATCAGCCGGCAGTTCATTACCTCTACTAATGCTCGGCGGCCGACGAGTTCCGGATGGGAGCCGAACCGCTCGAGTGTCACTACGATCATATGGGAGTCCCTTGCTCCAAGCGAATACCAATCGAAGAGTTCGATGAATCGCATCCCGATCTCTTCCTGTTTCGCTCGTACGGTGGGATTTCCCCAGCAGCCCGTGCGGCCCAGGGCGGGATCGCCGTCCACCAAAAGCTCTGTTTCAGTCGTTCGCGGTTCCACTGCGATGTGAACGTAGTTGCCTGGAATCAAAGTCTCGCCGATAACTGCGTCGCAACCGAAGGGCCTCAGGACAACTCCCTCGAAGATGCGCGCCATCGCCGCGGTGAAGGACCGCTCGCATACCCACTCCCTGAGCGGCGGACAAGCCCAGAATCCGAGATTCCAGACTAAGCGGTTGATATCCCTATATCTCAAAAACAAGTCAGTGCAATCGTTGGTCATCGCATCACCTATTGGGCCCCCTATGAGGCTGGGATCTCTCGAAATCGCGGACCAGGGTCCTCCGGACCGGACTTGAAGATCGGATACGCCACGCAGTCCCGAAGGTTTAGGTTCCAGTCGATCCAATGCCAGTGTGCCGTTCCAGTCGTCCCTCGCCACTTGACGTATTTCGAGGCGTCCGGGGGCTCACAGTCGCCGTTGTCATCGCGGGGGGCGAGCGTCTGGTCCGTACTTGACCGGCGCATAATCCTTGGCCGTCACCCGCCTTATGATGCTGTTGAGCAGATCCGCGATTCCAATGGTCACTCCGGTAAGCACGATCGCGCCACCGGCCGCCACCTCCCACCCGACCGTCGATGCACCTATTACAAGCACGCCAGCGGCTGCAAAGGCATCACCGTGAATTGATGGACTGAAGATGGCCATGAAATCCTCGACGTCCATCGTGATATTGAACGACGTACCTGCGGCATTCGCATATTCCCAGTCGCGCACGAACTCCCCTGTTCCATCGAAGAGGTCGTGGACTCGCTGCGTCCGCGTCTGGATTCCGATGCCGCTGGGATAGACCACTCGCATCCCAGGCGGGCATCCGACCGATGCATCTATCGCGCCGTCTCGTGGCGAGAAACCACTGGCGACACAGCCGAAGCCGCTGTCGTGGCTCACGTTGGCGGGAAGCATCCCGTTGCTGTCCCGATAGTTCACGGGATCGTTCCAGGAGTAAGAATACCGGTTGAACGATGCCGGGCTCTCCATTAACATCGGACCGTTGTCCGGCGAACTGAACCGCCCCATCGTGAACTGGTAATACCGCTGATCCGCGTAATCCAGACCCGTCTGATCATCCCGGTAGTATGTCCCGAACTTCTGCTCGTTATTCGGCGACGACGTGTACTCCTGCCCATACGGCGCATACCGCCGGTCGGCCCCGTCCTTCTTTACCACGCTTCCCAGCCGGTCCACCAGCACCCAGCCCCCATCGCTCGACCAGTCCGTACGGCTCCGCAACAACCGCCCCGCGAAGTAGTAATTCTGCTCCGCCCGCCCGAACGACAAAGTCGTCCCGGACCATTGCAGCGTGTAGATCCCCAGGCGCCCTTCCCGCCCATAAAACGAGATCTGCTCCACCGAACCCGCCTTCTTCCACACGCGCTTGTTGCCCGTGTCGTACCCATAGTTGTCCGCGCCCCCGGCCGCCGTCAGCCGGTTCTCGATGTCGTACGCATACCCCGATGGCGAGTAATTCCCGTTCGCGTCGTACGCGGAACTCAGCAACCGGTTGTTGGCCGGGTTCACCGGAATCGTCTGGCCGCCG
>SXGS01348055.1_pt1 | contig 56345 bp, 50 predicted proteins | sample 3174681 | NCBI WGS metagenome assembly SXGS01 (sample SAMN11356861, study PRJNA531348) | freshwater metagenome | isolation source: freshwater sample F1-80 | place: China: Fuxian Lake, Yuxi | collected 2017-12-25
ACCGGCATCGTCTCCTGCCGGAGCAGTCGGGCCAGTTCGAGGAGTCGGTCCGTCGAGATGTTGGAACGGCCGATCGCATCGAGCGTCTCCGGATCGGTGGTCTGCAGGGCGATCTGGATCTCCGAGGTGATGCCGCCAGCGCGCAGGGATCGCCAGATCTCGACGAAGTGGCGGGTCGTGTTCTTGGCGGCGGTCCAGTAGACACGATCGAACGCTCCGGTCCGTCGCCGACCTTCGGCCAGTTGACGCGCCGTCTCAACGTCGCGCTTCGACAACCCGAAGTTGGCATCGGCGACGAACACAGCCTCGGCGCCCCGGGAAGCGAGCCAGTCGACCTCCGCTGCGACCCGCTCCGGGGTGAAGAACCGCACCCGCGAGTTGGTGGCAGATCCCCAGTCGCAGAAACTGCACTCGTAGGGGCAGCCGCGGTTCGTCTCCAGTGCGAACGGTGCGTCCTGGCCAGCCACGACGACGTGGTCGAACTCACCCGTCAGGTAGGGCGAGGGGAGATCGTCGAGGTTCGTCTCGCGTGATCGGTCAGGTGTCCGGACCACCTCGCCGGAGGACGGGTCCACGTACGCGATGCCGGCCACGCCGCTCAGATCGGCGTGGGTGAGGCGTCCGCCCGCGGCCCCCAGGGCGGCCAGGAGTTCACCGATGGTTCGCTCGCCCTCGCCTCGAGCGAGCACGTGGGCGATGCGGGCGTGTTCTCGGAAGAAGCGCTCGATGTCCGCTGCGTATCGGGGCGAGGACGGCCCCCCGTGGACGACGACCACCTCGCTGTTGCGCTCCACGACGAGTGCAGCGACATCGAGGTTGTCGTCGATCGTCCAGATCACATCGCTGAGCAGGAGGATGGCGGGTCCCGCCCGGTGATCGAGGTCGTCGAGGATCGACGCTGCCGTCTCCGGTCGCCGGATCTCGAAGGTCTCCGTGAGACGACCTCCGTCGTGGTGCCGGGCTGCGGCGGTGACCATGCCAAGGCCCAGCGGGACGCCGTGCTGGGCGTGCATGAGCGCGTAGACGGGAATGCGACCGAGGCGCTGCCGGTCGTCGGGGTGTCGGGGGTCGACGCCGGGCTGCATCGCGTCGGGCCGCCGTCGCCGTGGCTCTGCAGGCTCGGATCGTCGGATGTCGTCACCGCCGAGCCGGCGGACCGTGCCTGCAGCGACCAGGAACGCGAGGCGTTCCAACGGTGCACCCGCCTCGGCGAGGAGCTCCGCGACCGGAACCGGAGCCCGGAGCACGTCGAGGATCTGCAGGTCGGTGCGGTCCAGAATGAGCGCATCGCCCCTCGAGTCCTCGAGGTGCACACCGTCCGCTCGCAGTTCACCCGCCCAGGCCCACAGGGGTGCCACGATCTCATCGGACGCGAGGGGAACCTCGAGCGTGTGCGGCGTTGCTGGCATCGTCGGCTCGAACCGGTCGAACAGGTCCTGGAGTTCGGCGGCCGCCGGCATCGCTCCCGGTCGCTCCACCAGGAACCAGCGACCCCAGCGTCTGACCACGATGGCGGCCGGTGCCGGTTCCATGCGTCTGAGCCCTCTCTCGGTGCTTGGACGGTAGGGTGAGCTGCCGAGTCTACTCGGGAAGGTGCTGCCCGTCCGACGGGCTCGCAGAGGTCAGCAGTCGATCTGACCCGTCGTCTCGCACGCGGGGCCCGGAGGGATCGTCGAGGTGTTTCCGAATTCATTCGCCCCTGTCTCCGCCACCGTCGACTGTGTCGATGGATCGTGGGGTCCTGTCCGGATGCTCACCAACCCCGGTGCGCTCTCGCTCCGCGCTGTGGGGCTGCACTACGGGCAGGTGGCCTTCGAAGGGCTCCGAGCCGTTCCGATCGACGGCCGGTTGCACGTGTTCCGGCCCGACCTCCACCACGGACGACTGACCCGCTCGTTGGAACGATTGTCGATGCCAGCGGTCCCGGGTCAGGTTCTCGGCGGCGCGTTGGCTGCGCTGCTCGAGCACGTTGTGGTGCCCGAGGACCTCGGGCCCGAGTGGTTTCTCTACCTCCGTCCGATGGTGCTGGCCGTCGATGAGGACTGGAGCATGTCCGGTGGACGGCGATTCGAGTTGCACGTGCTCGCCGGTTGGACCGCACCGGCGTTCCACGATGTGCCCGAGGTCCGAGCACTGGCCGACTCCGGAGGACGCCGGGCGCTGGCCGGGGAGACGGGAGTCGTCAAGGTGCCTGCCAACTACGGATCAGCGATGTCCGCACAGCAGCGCGCCCGGGCCGAGGGTGCCTACACGGTGCTGTGGCTCACCCCGGGTTCGCGTGTCGTGGAGGAGTTCACCAGCATGAACGCGTTGGTCGTGCTCGACGGCGTGCTGCACGCACCTGCGCCGGGCGCGGAGGTGCTCGACGGTGTGATCCGACGCTCGGCCCTCGAACTTGCCGATGACCTCGGTGTGGTGACGAGCGAGGACCCGGTGGTCTGGCCACCTCCCGGTCGGTCCGATGGGCGGATCTCGGGGCTGCTGGCGACTGCCACCGCGGTCGGGATGGTCGGCGTGGAGCAGGTCGCAGAGGTGAGCGAGGACGGGAACGTGCACATCTGGCGGGCCCCGACGGATCAGCCGGCTGAGGTGGCTGAGCTCCGTCGGCTCGTGGCCGACGTGCTCGTCGGTCGCTGGGCCGGGCACTGGTGGGTCGACGCCCCGACCCTGGCCGCATGGCCGTTCGAGGACGGCGAGACCCGGTCGTGACCGTCATCGACCGCACCCGCGCCCGCACCGACCTGGCCGGGTGGCTCGGTGGCAGCGGGATGCCCCCCCCTGCGGCGGAGACCGTCGTCGACCATGTCCTGGCGGCCGAGCGGGTCGGGCGGGGATCCCATGGTCTGCGTCTCCTGCCGCGGATCGCCAGGAATGCCGGGACCCATGACGGGACCGAGGTCGTCGTCGACGAGCGCGAGCCGGGGACCCTGGTGGTCGATGCGGTCGGTCTCCCCGGCATCCACGCACTCCACCGTGCGGTCGACGAGGTGATCCGGTGCAGGTCGACGGGTCGTCACGTGGTGACTGTTGCAGTCACCGGGTTCACGGGAACGACCGGTTGCCTCGGCCTCTTCGCCCACCGGATCGCCCGTTCCGGGGCCACCGGACTGGTCACCGCGACCTCCCGCTCGATCATGGCTCCGCCGGGGACGGCCACCCCCCTCCTGGGTACGAACGCGCTCGCACTCGCCTCACCGGTGGACGGCGGTGCGCCCCTGGTCGTCGACTGTTCGTCGAGCGCGACGAGTTTCGGTGACGTGGCGCTGGCCCGACTCCGCGGGGAGCAGTTGCCCGAGGGTGTGGCGCTCGATCGCTCGGGAGCCGCCACCACGGATCCCTGGGAGGTGATCGACGGCAGTCTGCTGCCGAGCGGTGGGCACCGGGGTTGGTCGCAGGCGCTGGTGGTGGAGGTCCTGGCTGGAGCGGTGGTCGGGGGCAAGGTGGGTCGGGCCGATGGGGGGGAGAGTGCCCTCGTCCTGGCGGTCGGGCCCGAATCCTTCGGCGGGTCACCACCCGCAGCTCTGCGGATCCTCGTCGACCAGATCACGGCCTCGGAGCCCGGACCCGGCGGCGTGTCGGCCCACGTGCCGGGCGGACGCTTCGAACTGGTGGATCGACCGTGGGCCGAGGTCGAGGTCGAGACGGCCGTGCTCGAGGGCGTGGTCGCGGCGGGAGGTCCTCGACTCGATCGATGAGGCGGTCGTCTCAGCGATCGCTCGGCTCCGCCGAGGAATCGGTGAGCGTGGCTCGGAGCAGATGCTTGGGCACCTTGCCGGCCTCGTTGCGGGGCATCTCGTCGATCGGCATCCAGCGTCGCGGGCACTTGTAGCCGGCCAGTCGTTCCCGGCAGAGGGCCTCGAGGTCCGCCACGAGTGCGTCGTCGAGCGGACGCCCGTCGACCACCTGCACGACGGCGACCACCTGCTCGCCCATCTCGGCGTCGGGGAGTCCCAGCACGGCGACGTCGGTGACGTCAGGATGTTCGCTGAGCGCCGCTTCGATCTCCGCGGGGTAGATGTTCACCCCACCCGAGACGACCATGTCGATGACTCGATCGGTCAGGAAGAGGTACCCGTCCTCGTCGAACCAGCCGACGTCGCCGAGGGTGCCGACGCCGGGTTCCGGGTGTGCCGCGGCGGTCTTGTCGTCGGCGTTGTGGTAGCGGAAGTCGTGTCCCTCGCGGCTCCGGAAGCGAATCACTCCGGCCTCGCCGGGCGGCAACACCCGTCCCTCGTCGTCGACGACGGTGACCTCCACGTTCGGCCCCGGACGGCCGACGCTGCCCGGCCGTTCCAACCACTCGCTCGAGGAGATGGTGGTGAGGAATCCGGCCTCGGTGCCGCCGTAGTACTCGGTGAGGATCGGGCCCCACCAGTCGATCATCGCCTGCTTCTCCCACCGGGGGCACGGTGCTGCACCGTGGTAGACGCAACGGAGACTCGCGCCTGAGAACGTCGCCCGTGTCGACTCGTCCAGTCGGAGGATCCGGAGCATCTGTGTCGGAACGAGGTGCATGTGGGTGACCTCGTACCGGTCGATGTCGCCGAGAACGGCGGCCGCATCGAATCTCGGCTGGACGACGACCGTGGATCCGTTGAGGAGGGTGCCGAAGGTGTAGACCCACTGCACCGAGTGGTAGATCGGTCCCGTGAGCAGCAGGGTCGACCCGGGTCCGGTGATCCCGATGCCCTGCCCGATCCCGTTCGCGATCGTCCTCCAGGCATCGACAGGGGCGCCCACGGCGTTGAGGCGGGATCGCACTCCCTTCGGTCGTCCGGTCGTGCCCGCGGTGTAGAACCTCGGCCCGCCGAAGGTCTCCTCGGAGGTGGCGGGGTCGCTGTCGGCGACGAGACGCTCGTAGTCGAGCGCGCTGGCGGTGTTCTCCCCCGACACGGCGAGCAACGTCGGCACCCGATCGGTTGCGGCGATCGCCTTCCGAGCCACGTCGAGGCGGTCCGCACCGGCCACGACCACCCGGGCGTCGGTGTCGGCGAGGACGTAGGCCACCTCATCGGCGACCCAGTGGGCGTTCACGGGCACGACGAGCACGCCTGCGTGCATGCACGCGAGGAGCACCTCGATCGTGGTGCGCTCGTTGCCGGTCATCAGCAGGAGGCTCGACCCGGGCCCTGCTCCGAGACCCTCGAGTGCGCCGCGAATGCGCGCGACCCGGTCGTCGAGTTCGGCCCAGGTGGTGCTCCCGGCGGCGTCGACGATCGCCACCCGTTCGGGTTGTGTGGCGGCGCTCGATGTCGTCAGCGCCGGCATCAGACGGTCGTGGCCGGAGCCCGATCCACCACGTCCAGCGCGAACAGCTCGACGCAGTTGTCCCGGAGGATCCTCCGGGCGGTGATCGGGTCCACACGATCCATGTGCCGCTCCAGCAGCGTCCGCGACTCGGGCCAGGTGGAGTCCGAGTGGGGGAAGTCGTTGGCCCACATGAGTCGGTCGACGTCCAGCGCATCGAGCAGTTCGATCGCCGACCAGTCGTTCTGGAACGTCAGCCAGACGTTGCCCCAGAAGTACTCCGAGGGCCGGCGCTGCAACTCCTGGGTCTTGTTCCAGTGCCGGTGGCGTTCGTAGACGTGGTCCATCCGCCAGGCGTAGTGGGGTGCCCAGCCGGCGTCGGCCTCCACGCCGACGATCCGGAGGTCGGGGAACCGGTCGAACACACCGGAGAAGATGAGCGTGCCGATGATGTCCTGGCACGTCCGGACCACGTTCATCATGGCGTTGATGCCCGGTCCACGGAGCCCGGTCTGGGACTTCACGGTGACGATGTGGAAACACAGCGGCAGGTCGTGGTCGACCGCAGCGGCCCAGACGGGGTCGTAGGAGGGGTCGTCGTAGTCGGCCACCCCCGGGAGCCCGGGCATCATCACGCCGACGAAGCCCTGGTCCGCGATCACACCGATCTCCCGAGCACCATCGACGCCGTCACGCAACGCCGCCTGGCCGACCCCGAAGAGGCGACGGGGAGCGACCGAGCAGTACTCGAGCAGCCACTGGTTGTACGCGGTCATGCAGGCGTGGCGGTAGTCGAGGTCAGGGTGCACGCCCAGCGGTACACCGATCGACGGGTAGAGGATCTCGGCCACGACGCCGTCGGCTTCCTGGTCGGCGATGCGCGCCGTGGGGTCCCATCCGGACCGTTGCCACTCGTCGGCCTGTCGGGCGTGGTACCGGATCTCCGACGACTGTCGACCTGCGGACCCGATGAGACCCATCGGAACCGCCATCTGGTCGAGTCCCGGAATGAGGTACCGCCGTCCACCGCGTTCGTCGACCACCACGTGGGGGACCCGGTCCCGGTAGGCCGGGTCGATGAACCGTTCGTAGCAGTCCGGAGGCTCGGTGACGTGGGAGTCGGCGGAAACCAGCCCGAAGTCGATGTCCATCGATTCTTCTCCTCCGACGGTGGCGCAACGGTGAGCGACCTCCCAAGTCTAGCAAGGCACCCCACCGATTCCCCGGGCGCTGCTGGGCCGATCGGACGGGTCTCGCCGAGTGGTGCGGCGTCCGGAGGCGATCGTGGTGTCGACATCGTTCGGTTCGCTGTGGCGTTGACCGGTATCGTGCGCAGGGCTGCGGCCGCGCCCCCGATGACCCCTTGGAGCGGAATGGCACCGACCTCCCCCACCCCAGCGCCCGTCCCGGCCGAGGACGCCGTCGACGCCCTCGTCGCCCTCGTCGGGCGAGACGGTTTCGCCCCACTCCGGTGGCTCGACCGATTCGGTGACCGGATCAGCCAGCGCGTGCGCGCCGAGCAGGTCGGCGAGGTGCTCCGGGGCGGGCCGTCGCCGCTGGTGGTTCGGGACGGCGACGACGTCGTGGGGGGCCTCGTCTGGCGTCCCCTCCCGGACCTCGCCGAGATCTTCGACCACCCGGTCCACGAGGTCGTCGCTGTGCTCGTCGACGATCGGGCCGACCGTCGACCCGTGGTGGCGGCGATGCTCGGAGCGCTGCGAGAGCAGCTCGCCGGTCAGGCCGGTCTGGTGATGCTCCGTCTCGAGGTCGACGATGTCGAGGCGCTGGCGGGCGCGACCTCGATGGGCTTCACGGTCCGCGAGACCTCGCTCACCCTGATGAACGACATCGAACGACGGCACCTGAACCCGCCGTACGACCCTGCCGGAATGAAGATCCACCGGTTTGCCGATGGGCCGCTCCCCGAGGAGATGCGCAACGTGCTGCGGTCGGCGCCGGCGCCGATTGTCGACGACCACTACCACGCCGACCCCCGCCTCGATGACGACCGGTGCACCGCGATCTACGACCGGCGTCGGGACCAGGTCCTCAACGGTGTGCGGGCCGATGTGATCGTGTACCGGGAGGTCGACGGTGTCTACTTCGGATTCGGGACCTTCAAGCGGGATCCGGATGTCGCTCGCCACGGCCTCACCCTGCTCAACGACTCCTTCGGCTACCGGCCACCGGGATCGCCGTCCGGCCACAACCGGGTCGCCGCCGAGTTCATGTGCAACGAACCGCTGCTCGAGGACGCCCGGCTCGTGCAGTGGGACACGCAGGCGACCAACCTCCCGATGGTGAACATGCTGACAGGTCGACCCAGCATCAGGTTCTGCCGGGCCAGCTACATGCTCCACGTCTGGACCGACGAGCCGTGATCAAGCGGTTGTCCGTGATCATTCCCGTCTACGGGAACGGGACGACCATCCGTGAGCTCAGGGACCGGCTCGACGACGTGCTGCGCTCGCTGCCCGTGGACGACCACGAGTTGATCTTCGTCGATGACGCCAGTCCCGATGACTCCTGGGAGGTGATCGAGGCGCTGGCGGACATGGACCCGAGCGTGGTCGGGCTGCGACTGGATGCGAACGTCGGGCAGCCAACCGTCTACTGCGCCGGCATCGACGCGGCCTCTGGTGATGTGCTGGCAACGATCGATGCCGATCTGGAGCACCCGCCGGAAGCGCTCGGCCAACTCGTGGATGGTCTTGGTCGGGGTCACGACCTCGTGGTGGCCCGACGGGTCGGCCGGACCACCCCGCCGCTCCGTCGACTCGGCTCCTGGGCGGTCGAGTACCTGGCGGGCGTGCTCGGGCTCCGGGTCACCGACGCCGGCTCGACGTTCGTGGTGGCCACCGCGGATGTTGCGGCCGAGATCCGGCGACTGATCGCCGGGACCCGTCGACAGATGGTCCTGGGGGACATCGTGGGTGAGGCGGCGAGGAATCCCGTCGTCGTCGACGTCGAGATGGCGTCGAGTGCAACCTCCCGGTACTCACTCCGGCGGCTCGTCGGACGGTTCAGTGAGTTCGTCGCGACCGAACTGGGATCCAGGTCAGGTCGATGGGTCGTCGCGGTCGGCGGGTGCGTTCTCGCCGCCGGTCTCCGTCCTCGATGGCGTCGCTGGGCGTTGCCAACGGGTGGTCTGGTGACCGGTCTCGGCCTGCTCGCCCTGCTGGCACAGGCTGCCCTCCCGGGTGATCGCACCGGGTCGGTCTACGAGGTCGCAGCCCGAGTGGGCTCAGGGCCGCAGCGGGTCGACGCCTGAGGGTCGGAGGCGTGGGCGGGTCTCAGGTCGTCGCGCCCGCGTCGATCGCCATGGCGAGCTGCCCGCACACGTCATCCACGTCCGCCCTGCGGAGTCGAGCGTGGAGCGGCAGGGTGAGTGCTCGACCGGCGAGGTCGTCGCAGACCGAGAGGCCGCTCGGACCGATGACTGCGTGCTCCCGGAACCACGTGAGCTGGTGGAGCGGGGTGTAGTGGAGCCCGGTGGCGATCCCTGCTGACTCCAGGTGCTCGACGACCTGCTCCCGGTCGACCCCGGGGTCGAGCACGACCACTGCGAGGTGATCCGCGTCGCCCTGCCCTGGCGACGCCGGCACCAGTGAGGCCCCGTCCATCGACGCGAGGTGGCGCCGGTAGCGGTTGATGAGGTCTCGTCGGTGCTCCTGTCGGGAGGCGAACGAGCGGAGCTGGACGCGCCCGATCGCAGCCAGCGTGTCCGGGAGGTTCGACTTCCGGCCGGGTCGGAGGATGTCGCCGGCGCTCCACCGGCCGGATCGCTGTCGAGACCACGCGTCCTCGTCGAGCCCGTGGTGTCGGTGGGTCCTCGCGAACGCGGCCAGCTCCGGGTCGGTCGTGGCCAGCGCTCCACCCTCGCCGGTGGTCAGGTTCTTGGTGGCGTGGAAGGAGAAGGCGGCGGCGACGCTCCCGCGCCCGGCCACCAACCCGTCGGCGTCGCTCGCCCCGAACGCGTGGGCGGCATCCTCCACGATCGGGACGCCGGCCGACCTGGCCCGGTCGAGGATCGAGCAGTCCAGGGGTCGTCCGGCGAAGTGCACTGGGATCAGGAGGTCGAGACCCTCGTCGATCGCCTCGGCCAACGACTCGGCGCTGAGCTGCAGGGTGTCAGGGTCGACGTCGAGGAGGACAACCGTCGCCCCGCTGAGCGCGGCCGGCAGCGCGGTTGCAGGGTGGGTCCACGCCGGGACGCCGACACGGCTCCCTGGCGGCAGGCCCAGGTAGTCGACGGCGATCTCGATCGACGCAGTGCACGAGTTGGTGCACACCACCTCGACACCACCGAGGAGGTCGGCCAGCTCCTGCTCGAATCGGTCGCACTCCGGCCCCGTGCCGATCCACCCCGAGCTGAGGACCCGCTGCACCGCCGCGAGTTCCTCCGGCCCGATGGACGGCGCGTTGATCGGGATCCGTTCGGGTCGCCCCTCGCCCACGGTCACCCACATCCGTGGGTCGTCACGACGTTGCCCGTCCCACTCGTCGAACGAAGTCTGATCGACGGAGGTTCACGTCGCTGTCGTCGAACTGAGCCGGTCCGGTGCCAGCAACTGGCGATCAGGGCGCCTGGCGAACGGTCGACGCGTCGCCCGGTGCATACGGAGCAGGTCGGGCATCGTGATGGTGGGACGCTCGTACCGATCGAGCTCGAGGAACAGTTCGCCCGTCGGGCGCTCGCCGATGTTGAAGGAGGTGAAGAACGCTCGATCGACTCGGTAGCCCTCCACGCCACCGTCCTCCCGTCGGTAGAAGTGCAGCGGCTGGGCGCCCCTGGGGATCGAGTTCATGTAGGCGGCAACCCTCGTGCGACCCGACTCGTTCGGTCCTGTGGTGTGGAGCACCCGGCCGTCCATGATCATGACCTCGCCGACCTGCACCTCCACATCGATCATGAGCTCGGCGTCGATCCGTTCGGCGATGTCCTGGTACGGATTCGGGAATCCCGGGCTGCCCCTGAGCCCCTGGAGGTAGTGGTGGCTCCCGGGGAGGACCCGCATGAGGCCCTCGGTGCGGGTGATCGGGGTCAGCGGCATCCAGCAGGTCAGTCCGGCGCCCCGTGATTCGTCGATGGTGTTCCAGTCCTGGTGGACCGGGACCACCGTCGAGCCGGTGGGTGGCTTCACCATCATCGCGGCGACGAGGCACTCGTGGTCGTGGAGGATCTGGTCGCACGGCGGCCAGACGATCTGCCGGAGCTCCTGGTCGACGTCCTCCTTGTACCGGCGGTTCGTCGAGTGGATGCTGGCGTAGTAGCCGTCATCGATCCCCGAGTCGAAGCGGTGGTAGACGTCGAGCGCCCGGGCGATGGTGTCGTCGTCCGCGACACGGACGACGACGTACCCGTCGATGTCGAGGCGGCGGTCGAGCGCCCGGTCCCGCAACCGGCGCACGTCGTGCGAACGCATGTGCCTCAGTGTACGGCTCGGCACGTTCGGTGCCTACGGGACCTGTCGTGACCGTGCGGGCACGGGACGAGGACCGATCCTGCCGCGGGGGACATCGGGCACACCCTCGCTACCATTCCGGTGCGAGGTGACGTTCGTGCTGCGGTCCGCCGGGCGGCGGGAGGGAGGAGGTCTCGCATCGTGGATCGACCTGCTCCGGAGTCCCCGACCGGCGTCGTGACCGGTCCTCCGACGCCCCGGGAGGTGGTCGGGCGGATACTGCCGCCGATTGTCGTCGGTGCGGTCGCCCTGATCCTGGGAGCGACCCGGATCGCTGCGGTCGCCGGGCTGGCCGCGGTGGCCCTCCTCGTCGTCGGCACCGTGGCCCCTGGGGTCGCCCGTCGCGTCGACCACCTGGTCGCTCGACTCGGGGCCCGGATCGCCTCGGGGGTCAGCGGAGCGATCGCAACGGCTGGATGGCTCCTCCTCGTGCTGCCGGTCTGGGCGGTGAGCTCCGTCGTGCCGCCGTTGCGCCGTCGCCGGGTCGGGGAGCGGTCCGACGGGTGGGTCCGCGTGTCGGTCGAGCAGCGGAGCAGCTTCACCCGCACGTTCAGCAGGCCGCCGACCACGGGAGGCCGACTGCTCCCGAAACTGGCGCTGCTGGTGGTCGGACTCACGCTGGGCGCGCTCGGTGCGCTCCTCTGGACGGGAGGCTCGGGTTCGGGTGGGGGACTCGCCCTGGGCGCAGACCCGGTGGTGCTCCGACCGCAGGTGTTCGAGCCGGAGGCGAAGGGCTGGGCGCTCGATTACGCGTTCTCCGAGGAACCGTGGGCGGACGAGGCCATGTCCAACGCCGCGAGCACCTCTGGTCGACCGGACCCGGTGGTCGGGTGGCGTGGGAACGACCTGAGGTCGACCTACGTCAACGTGGTCGGCGGTCGTCGGGTGTCCTGGAGCCCGCCGGACCCGACGATGACCGTCTGGTTCTTCGGCGGCTCCACCATGTTCGGCGATGGGCAGCGTGACGACCACACGATCCCCTCGGCGTTTGCTCGGCTGGCCGCCGAGGACGGCATTCGGATCGAAGCGGTCAACTTCGGGCTGGCGAGCTACAACAACTACCAGGAGACCCTGGTCTTCCTGCAGGCGTTGGAGGAGCTCCCGCCCCCTGACCTGGCGGTGTTCTACGACGGCGCCAACGAGTGGTCCACGGCGCTCGAACGGGTCAACTACGGGGAGATCGAACCGGGTCGCGTCTACTTCCAGGCTGCGAGCGAGGAGGACCGAGCGGAACGGGTGTCCCGGGCGCCGGCGGTCACGGCGTCGTCCGAGGAGCAGTTCGAGCTCGCGGTCGAGCTCGGCGCCGAGCAGTACCGCAGCGGGGTCGCCATCGCCCGCGCTGCTGGTGCAGCCAAGGGTGTCGACGTGGTGCACATCTGGCAGCCCGGTCTCTGGTCGACGCCGGTCCGACCGTTCACGCAGCCCCTGCTCGACCGATGGCAGTTCACACCGGACACTCTGGAGCAGATCCGCCGGATCATGGACGAGATGAGGGATCGCTCCGGGGTGGGTCCGATCGACCTGGGCGATGCGCTTGTGGATGTCGACCGACCGACCTTCTTCGATCCTGCCCACACGAACGAACTCGGTGCCCGGGTCATTGCCGAGCGGATGTACGAGGAGTTGCGTCCCCGCCTCAGCGGCTGAGGCCTGCGGCTCGACCGGTGCTGATCGCCCGAGGATGCTTGCTCAGGTCCCGCTGGTGGACGGGACGTCGGCGGACTCCGGAGCCAGCGTCGCGACCTCGGGTTGGTCGTCTCGACGCAGCAGGCAGTCCTCGATGAGCAGCCAGTCCATCTCTGTGGCCATGAAGCACCGGTAGGCGTCCTCGGCCGACGCCACGATGGGCTCTCCCCGGACGTTGAACGAGGTGTTGACGAGGACTGGACAGCCGGTCAGTCGGTCGAAGGCGGAGAGAATCCGGTGCAGCTCGGGGTGGCGCTCCGAATCCACGGTCTGGATCCGGGCCGTTCCGTCGACGTGGGTGACCGCTGGAATGGGAGAGCGGATCGATTCGAGTCGGCCGGTGAGGTCGGCCACATCCTTCGGGTCCGACGACGGGTCGTCGGACCCCGCCGAGGGGATGGCGTCCCGCACCCTGGCGACGAACGACATGTACGGGGAGGGTCGGTCGAGCTCGAACCATTCGTCACACCGCTCCTCGAGGACGACAGGTGCAAACGGTCGGAACGACTCCCGGTTCTTGATCCTGAGGTTCAGTCGTCGTTGCATCGTGTTCGAGCGGGCGTCGGCGAGTATCGAGCGGTTGCCGAGGGCACGCGGTCCGAACTCCATCCGACCGGTGCAGATGCCGACCACCGCCCCGTCGGCGAGGAGTTCGGCGAGTCGCTCGGCCCGCCGGTCCGGGTCACTCAGTTGCTCGTGCGGGCGACCGCGGATGGTGAGTTGCGAGGAGACACCACCGGACGACGGGGTCGGGCCGAGGAGGGCCCCCTGCATCGAGTCCTTGCCGCCATTCGACGGACGCTCCCGCTCGAGTGCGTCGTGCCAGGCCCAGAGAGCGCAACCCAGCGCCGATCCGGCGTCGCCTGCGGCCGGCTGCACCCAGACCTCGTCGAAGGGTCCTTCCCGGAGCAGGCGCCCGTTGGCGACGCAGTTGAGTGCCACGCCACCACCGAGGACGACCCGGTCCTCACCGGTGAGCTGGTGGGCGTGGTCGGCCATGCGGAGGACGATCTCCTCGGTCACGTCCTGGATCGACCGGGCCAGGTCGCACTCCCGTCGTGTGATCGGCGCTCCGGGCCGTCTCGGTGGGCCATCGAAGAGGTGCTCGAAGCGGGTGCTGGTCATGCGACGACCTGAGAGGAAGTCGAAGTACCGGAGGTCGAGGGCGAACGACCCATCGGGCCGCAGGTCCACCACCCGTTCGAGGATTCGGTCTCGGTACCGAGGCTCGCCGAACGGCGCGAGTCCCATCAACTTGTACTCGCCTGAGTTCACGCGGAAACCGGCTGCGTGGGTGAAGGCCGAGTAGAGCAGGCCGAGCGAGTCAGGGAACCGGATCTCCTCGATCAGTTCGACGCTCCTGCCGCGACCGACGCCGATCGAGCTGGTGGCCCACTCGCCGACGCCGTCGAAGGTCAGGATGCAGGCGGAGTCGAACGGCGACGGCAGGAAGGCCGCAGCTGCGTGGCTCACGTGGTGCTCTGCGAACACGGTGGTCCCGGGCCGGGAGTACCCGAGTGACCGGAGGGTTCGGTCGATCTCGTACGAGACCCAGAGCTTCCGGCGCGTCATCTCGTCCATCGCCCGGTGGAAGGTGCGGAACCCGCTCGGTCCGATGGCCGTGAACGTGCGGAGGACACGGACGAAGCTGGTGAGCGGCTTCTCGTAGAACGCCACGACGTCGACGCCGTCGCTGGCCACCCCACCCTCCTGCAGGCAGTACTCGATGGCGTTGGTCGGGATCGACGGGTCGTTCTTGATCCGGGTGAACCGTTCCTCCTGTGCGGCGGCGACGACCTCGCCGTCCCGCAGTAGCGCGGCTGCGGCGTCGTGGTAGAGCGCACTGATTCCCAGAACGTGCAAGGCAGCCGTCCCCTCAGAACAGCGTGTACACGGCGTACGGGACAGTCGCCTGCGCCGTCGTCACGGCGAGGATGCCGAGGGCGATGATCGGTGCCACCAGGAGCAGCCACCACGCTCGGTGCGCCGACGAGTAGAGGACGACGTCGCTCATCAGGCGGAGGGCGTGTCGGAGGCGGAGCACGGATCCCCCCTAGCTCCGGTCGAGCGCAACACCGCACGCTGGCGTGGTTCGAATCTCCACGGTGGTGATCGCTCCAGGGGTCGGTGCCGGACTCGGGACGGCGTCACGAGGCGTGGCTCGGAGACTTCGAGTGTACCGTCCTCACCCCTCGCCCGGACCGCCGAGTCGCGGTGTTCGGGATGCGCCGCCCGTCGGAGCCGCACGGTGGCGACCGATCGTCGGGCCGGTATCGTGGAGGACCGATCCGTTGCCGCGCCGTGCGGGGGAGGGTTCGTGCACCAGGAACGACCGCAGCTCCGGGACCCGGAGCTCGACCGCCACCTCGAGGCTCGGGGTTACGTCGTGCTACCGGGTGCCGCAGCGTCGGTCGTTCCGAGTCTCCGCGCTGCTCACCGTCAGCTGGTGGGCCGGGTTCCTCCGGGGTTCCATTCGACCCCCTACACCCGGGACCCGACGACTCGTCGTCAGGTCCACGAACGGTTGGTCCATCTGCTCGGTCCCGTCGTCGAGCGAGAGGTCTCGGGAGCTCGTCCGATCCTCGGCAGTTTCGTGACCAAGCGACGAGGTCACGACGGGCGGATGCCGCCGCACATGGACTGGACGTTCGTCGACGAGCAGGTTGCGTCGTCGCTCAACTTCTGGGTGCCCCTCGAGGACGTGGACGAGCACAACGGCGCGATGGAGGTGCTCCCGATGTCTCACCGTGTGGTCGGAACCATCCGGGGTCTCGGCACCGAGAACCCCTTCGCGGAGATCGAGCTGGACGTGGCCCGCCAGATGGTGACGCTGCCCATGCGGGCGGGCGACGTGCTCGTGCACGATCATCGACTCCTGCACGCGTCGGAGCCGAACCGCAGTCGACGTCCACGGCTCGTGGCAGCGCTCGCACTCGTGCCGGAGTCGACCCGAACGGTCCACTTCCGGCAGGCGGGCCCGGGTGAGCTGGTCCGCTACGACCTCGACGACCGGTTCTTCGTGGACTACGTCTACGGCGACGAGGAGCTGCCGGCGAGCGCCCGGGAGGTCGAGCACGTCAGCTTCGAGAACCCGACGCTCACCCTCGAGGACCTACGCGCAGCAGGCGTGGAGGTCGCAGGATGACCGGCGGTGGCGGACGTACCTGGCCGCTGTTGCGGGACCTGGAGGAACGTCGTCGCCTCGAGCGGGACGGCTTCGTGCGCGTGCCGTTTCTCGGACCGGACGGGGTCGACCGGTTGACGAGGCTCTGGGCCGAGCTCGGCGCGCCCTCCGTCGAGGGGATCTACTCGAACCTCCACGACTGCAGCCCGGAGCAGAGCCGGGCTGTGCACGAGGTGATTCACGACGAGTTCCGGGGACCTGTCGAACGGCTCTTCGAGGATGCGCGGATCGGGGGCTCGAGCTTCCTGGTCAAGGGTTGTGGTGAGCGGAGCGCCTCGACGCTCCACCAGGACTGGTGCGTGGTGGATGAGGACCTGGCCGGATCACTGTCGGTGTGGGTTCCCCTCGTGGACGTCGACGAACGGAACGGAGCGCTCCAGGTTCTCCCCGGCACCCACCGGATGCGACGTTCGATCCGTTCCTTCGACACGTCCTCCCGCTACCTCGACTTCGACGAGGTCGGTGATCTGGCCGTATGCGTCCGTGCGTCGGCCGGGGACGCAGTGCTCTACGCCCACGATCTCTTCCACGGGTCGAGGGCCAACACGACCGATCAGATCCGGGTTGCGGTCGTCGCCGGTCTCGTGGCTGGTGCGACCGGGTTGTGTCACTACCGAGCGGTTGGGCCGACCGAGGACGACTTCGAGCGACTCGATGTCGACTGGGACTTCTTCGAGCGCGACATCGCCATGCTCGCGGCCGGCGGCGAGGTCGACCGTCGTGGCGTCCCGTGCCACGTCGACCACCACCTCCTCGGCGTGGACGAGATCCTCGACCACGCCCGGAGATGTCGTCAGGAAGCCGGACCGAGCGGGAGCGGGGCGAGATGATCGAGCGGCGCGTCCTCCTCGATCCAGACCTCGAGGCGACCCTCGTGGACCGGGGCTACGTCGTCGTCCCGCTGCTCGACGACGACGAGGTCGCCACGTTGCGTGAGTGGTACCGGGAGGCGAGCACCGACGAGGCCCACCGACCTGAGGACGCCTACGACCCGACCTACGCCGAGTTCACTGTGATCCACACGGATCCTCGCTTCCGGGCGGCGAGCTTCGAGCACATCGTCGGTGTCGTCGGCGGCACGGTGGACTCGATGCTCGATCGGTACCGTCCACTGGTCGCGAACTTCGTGAACAAGCCGGTCGGCAGCGGTGTCGTGCCGCTGCACCAGAACTGGTCGGTCGTCGACGAGAACCGGTTCCGCTCGGTCTCGGTCTGGATCGCTCTCGTGGACTGCGACTCGGGGAACGGAGCGCTCGAGCTGCTCGCCGGCAGTCACCGTCGCCTGCGTGATCCTCGCGGGATGTGGGCCTACGAGGCGTTCGCCGGTGTTGCCGACGAGGTACGAGACGTGTTGGATCTCGTCCCGGTGCCCGCCGGACACGCAGTGATCCTCGACGACGCGCTGCTCCACTACTCGGCACCCAACCGTGCTGCCGAGGATCGACTGGCGATCCAGTTGATCATGCTGCCCGAGGAGGCCCCGTCCCGGTTCTGTGAGCGCGTCGACCAAGTGGGTGACCTCATGGAGGTTGACGTGTGGGAGGTTGATCCCGAGTTCTTCTGGGACTTCTGGCACGGAGAGGGTGACCAGCGGTTCGGCCGTCGGGTCGAGCGCATCCAGGTCCCGCTTCCCCGCTTCGACCGGGAACGTTTCCTCCGGACCTTCCTCCCCCAGTGAGTCCGGGACCTGCGGCGTCGCAGCGATCCGACGACTGCGATCTCCGTCGTCGACCTCGTCCGGGGGCGACGCCCTCCCCGTCCGCAGGTCACCTATCCTCGGCCTTCGTGGGTTCGACTGTCGGTTCGACAGTCCCCGGTCGTCTCGGCGTCCGTTCGGCGGGTTCGCTGCTCGCCGTCTTGGTCGTGGTCGTCGGGCTCCTCCTTGTCGGCTGTGGCAGTGGGCAGGTTTCTGGCGCCGGGGAGGCGGCCCCCGGGTTCTCCAATCAGCAGCGCGAGGTCACCGATGACCCGTTCGAGATCGCTCGTCCGACGTCGACCTCCGGGCCGACGACGATTCCGGGTCCCGGTCCGACGCTCTTCCTTCCTGACGGGGCTGTGCGCCCGGCCACGAGCACCACGGCGGTTGCCTCCGAGGTGTCGACCACGACGACGACCACGGTGCCGACCACGACGACCACCCTGCCGTTGTTCGTCGCTCGTCCGGCGACCTCCGATCGCATCTGTGCCGGCTTCTATCCAGCGGCCGACGCCCTCAAGAAGGGCCAGTTGCAGCTCAGGAGCAACGAACAGCTCGTGGACGACCCAGCCTTCTTCGAGAGCTTCCGGACTCAGTGGTTCGATGCCGTGGGAACGGGTCGTCGCGAGCTCCTCGGCGCATCCTTCGGTCCGGAACTCGCGCTGGCCTCGGCCCTGTCGAGGCGGCTCGGATTCTCCACGGAGGTCGCCGCCACCGTTCGCGCCTTCTCGACAGCAAACTCCATCGTGTGGGCGCTCTCGGTGTCTCCGCCCGCGCCGGGCGAGACCGCCGGCTGGCCCGAGATCGAGGCGCACCTGATCCGGACCTGTCCGAACCTCATCCGGGACCTCACGGGTCGGGACACCTTCAACTGAGTCCGGGGTTCCGCTTGCCGTCCCGGTGGCATCCGGGCCCGCTCAGTCCCTGGCTGATGACCCGTGTCCTGAGTCCTCGTCACCGGGCACGGCGGTCGTCTCCCAGTGTGCGTCGAACACGAAGCCCGGACGACTGCTCGGGTCGCCGAGGATCCTGAACGGGGCGACCGCGTCGGCGAACGATGTGATGAGCTCCTGGAGGTGGTCCTCCGGGTCGAGTGTTCGGACGACCGCCACCCGGACGAGGAACGACCCGGCAGTGAACGGGAGGGGAGCGGTGCTCACCGAGACCGTCCAGCGACCCGGTGCTGCGAGGAGCTGGCTCGGGCCCTCGATCGGGTCGGCGAACGCGGCTCGACCCATCGTGTAGACGGAGAGGACCAGGTGGCCGTCGACCGGCTCGCTCACGTCCAGGGTGAACCGGCAGCGGAGCGGTTGCCCACTGTCGAAGTTCGGTGGGTCGCACCTGAGGTCGCCGAGTCGGACCCGGTCGTCCTCCTGGTGGTCGAACACCGGTGCGTTCGGGAGCTCCTCGGACTTGTCGGGGTCGGTGGAGGTCTCCTCGCCGATGTAGTCCTGGATGACCGAGATCGGATCCCCGGACGAGATCACACGCCCCTGCTCGAGCAGGATCGCTCGGTCGCACAACTGGGTGATGAGCCAGTTGTTGTGGGAGACGGCGACGATCGCTGCACCCGACCGGTGCATCTCCTGGATCCGGGCGACGCATGCCTGCTGGAAGCGCCAGTCGCCCACCGAGAGCACCTCGTCGAGGATCACCAGATCCGCATCGACGCTGGTGGCGAGCGCGAACGAGAGGCGAGCCCGCATTCCGGTGGAGTAACGCTTGACCGGGGTGTCGATGAACTCGCCGATCCCCGAGAAGTCGACGATCTCGTCGAACCGTTCGTCGATGGTGCCCGCCGGAAGCCCCATCAGTGCAGCACTGAACCGGAGGTTCTCGGCCCCCGTGAGGTCGGGTGTGAAGCCCGAGCCGAGTTCGGTGACGGCGGCGACGCGACCGTGGGTGTGCACCTCGCCGCTCGTCGGCTCGATGATCCCCGCCATCACCTTGAGCAAGGTCGACTTCCCGGCTCCGTTCGGTCCGATCACCCCGATCGAGTCCCCCGGCTCGATGCGGAGCGAGATGTCGTCGAGGGCGACCAGATGGTCCGCCCCGGATGGTTCGCCCAGGCGACCCGGTATCAGTGCCCGCCAGTTCGATCGATCGACGCCACGTCGGTACAGCTTCGTGACAGCTCGGAGTTCAGCCACAGTGGTCACGGGATGGTCTCTCTCGACGATCGGGGCTGGTGGTCTCCGGTCGTGGCCCCGCTTCCCAGTCCGGCGCAGCGACGACGAGATCGGTTCGTCGGATCGCCTCCGATGGTACCGCCGCTTCGTCGGGACTGTGCGATCCTGAGGGACATGATTCCCGGAGTCCATGGCGAGCGGGTTCGCTCGAAGCGAGCCCGCTCGGTACCGGTGCCGGCATCGGTCTCGCCGCTCGAGCATGAGCTCCGCGACTCGTGAGTCCGGCCCGATCGCCGCTGATGGTGTCGCGTCGCACGGACCTGAGGCTGTTGGGGGAGTGGACCCGTCGCGACATTGCTGAGCGGTTCGGCACCAGGCCGGCCCGGCTGGTGTGGGCGGTGCTCCAACCGGCCCTCGCCGTGGCGGCCTACGCATTGATCTTCGGTGTCATCTTCGAGCAGACCGGGGGCGACCTGCCCTACCTCTCCTACCTCATCGCCGGCGTCGTCGTGTACCGAGCCGTGACAGGCGCGCTCGGGTCGGTCACGTGCATCGCTGATCGACACGACCTCCTCACCAAGGTCGCGGTCCCGGTGGAACTGATTCCCATGTCGAGGACGCTCGCCAACTCGATCGACACGGTCATCGTCTCGATCGGTCTGCTCGTGGTCGCTGTGGTGCAGGGGGTCACGATCTCTGCAACCGTCGTGATGCTCCCGGTGGTGCTGCTGGTGACGACCCTCTTCGTGGTGGCGGTCAGCGTCTTCACCTCGACGCTGCAGGTCTTCCTGCCCGGGTTCCAGTTCGTCACGTCGTTCCTCGGTCTGGCGCTGTTCTTCGCGAGTCCGATCTCGTACCAGCCGGATCAACTCCCGGCTGGTCTGCGCTGGCTCAACGTGGTCAACCCGATCTCGGTGTACGTCGAGGCTGTCCGGGACGTGGCACTGAGGTCGGAGTGGCCCCGGCCGCTCTTCTACCTCCAGGGGATCGTGGCCATGGCGTTCCTCGTCGGGTCGATCGTCTACCTGCGATCGCTCCGGAGTCGGATCATCGACCTCGGGTGACGTCCCGTCCGGCCACGCCCGGAGCGCGGTGGAACCGGCGCCGGAATGACGTCAGCCGCCCGCCACGATGAGGACCGGGTCACCTGCGGCGATTCGAGCGGGGTCCGGTGTCGCATGCGCCGGATCCGGCCGGAACCCGGGGAGTGCCCTGGTGAGCTCCTCGATCACCAGGCCGATCTGGAGTCTGGCGAGGTGTGCGCCGGCGCAGTGGTGTGGGCCTGACCCGAAGGCGAGGTGTCGTTCGCGTCGCCCTGTCCGGAAGGCGTCGGGTTCGTCGAACACCTCGGGATCGCGGTTGGCCGCGGCCACCCGGCACTCCACCGACGAACCGGTGACGACGGTCTGCCCCCCGACCTCGGTGCTCGCGACGCAGCGGCGGGGGAGTGCGACGACAGGCGCCGACCACCGGAGCAACTCCTCGACGTACCGGCGCAGGTCCTTCGACGAGCGGACCACCGACTGGTGGTGGGGTTCGACGGCGAGGTGTGCCGCAGCCGACCCGATGGCCGCCGCCACCGGGTCGATCCCGGCGAGCAGGAGCAGGTAGCAGACCGACGCCACTTCGGCGTCGGTCAGCGCAAGGTTGCGGTCATCGGGCGTCAAGAGAGCGCGCACGAGGTCGGGTCCCGACTGGTTGCGTCGCGCCTCCACGGTCTCACGGAAGTACGACTCGATCTCCCGACCCGCGGCCGCCACGCCCACTGGGTCCGCGGCTCCCGGACCCAGGACCCGGTCGTGCAGATCGCGCAGGTGCCCGGTGTCCTCGGTGGGGAGGTCGAGCAGCTGGACGAGTGCGTGGACGGGAAGCCACCGTGCGACGGTTGCTGCGACGTCGCCCCCTCCCCGTGCGGCCAACGGCGCAATGAGATCCTGTGCCCGTTCGCGCAGCTCGGGCTCGAGCGTGGCCACTCGGTGCGGCGTGAGCGCCGTGTCGAGCGCTCGCCGGATCCGGGGGTGTTCCGTCGGTGACGTCTGGAGTGGCAGGAGGGGCGAACTCTGTCCGCAGTCGATCACCCCGACCGCGGTGAACGAGTCTGCGTCGTCGAGTGCCTGCTTGACCGTGGAGTGGAGGTCGAGCACGACCCCCTCGTTCGGTCTCGTCGGAGGGGGCCGGGGTGGAGATGCATCGGCAGGAGTCGCACCCCGATCCGGTTCGCGGTCGTGTCGGCGAACCAGACGCCCGAGCCAGCCTCCGGTCGCCACGTGCTCAACGTACCGTGTCGACGGACCGGTGCGGCTCGGATCAGTCGGTGCAACCGACGAGTGCTCGCACCGCGACCGAAGTCGACAGCGCCTCCGAGGCCCAGCCGAACACCTCGTCGGGCCCCCCGAAGTAGAACACCGACCGTTCCCAGGACCCGTCGGGGCGCTGGCTCACGAGCAGCTGCTCGGTCAGCAGCTGCATCGCCGTTCGAGGTACCGCCGTGGCGGCGGAGAACGAGCGGAGTGCGACGAGGGCCTGGCCGGTGTCGAGTGCCGGGCCGAACGGCTCGGATGCATCCAGTCGATCGAGGATCCGTCCCACCACGATCGGGGCCAACGCCCCGAAGCCGGCGATGCCGGCCCGCCACCCGTCGGCGACCGCAGCCCAGGCGGTGGTCGGATTCCGGTGCCACTTGTCGCACCTGCCCTCGAGTCCCGCCTCGACGAGCTCGACGACCCACTCGACCGCCGCCGCCGGGGCCAGCTCGGGCCCGAGGTACCGCACGACGTTGGCGTTGACCACGCCGTCGACGTCGTCGGGCTCGGCCTCCGAGTTCGCCCAGAGTTCGGCCCGGCGACGACGAACCCGGGGGAGCCATTCCTCGCGGGTCGCCCACCGGAACGGGAGCGAACTCGACCGGTGGTGGACGAACCAGGTCCGGAACCGTCCTCGTTCGTCTCGGTTGTCGAGCAGGAGCGGAATGTTGCGGGCCGTCGTGCTCCCCCGGCGGGCGACCGCCATCGAGCAGCAAGCCGTGTCATCGGCATCGGGCGGCGTGTAGTCGTGCTGGTCGCTTGCTCGGGACCAGTACCGCCAGAGGTCACCTCGCTCCATCTCGGTTCGGAGGAAGTGGACCGACCGGTCGACGATGCTGCCGGCTCGGGGATCGTCGACGTCATCGAGCGCGAGGGCCACCAGCGCCGTGATGAAGTTCAGCGTGTCCGGGACCCACTCCTCCACCCCCGACCCGAGCGCGGAGGCGTACGAGGGGAGTTCACCGTTCGGTCGCTGGTGCCCGGCGAGCCACGCGAGGGCGGCATCGACGGCGTGGTCGACCGAGTGTTCCCCGCGCACGAGGCCGAGGCTACTCCTAGGCCCAGCCGCCCTGGTCTGACAGGCCGCTACCCTGACGTGACCTCGTCGACTGCGTCGAGATCTGAGCGCCACCGATGCCCCCACCCCACCACCGTCCGAGACCCCCCAGCTACGTGGACCACCAACTCGCAGACTTCGCGTCCACGGCGGGGACCCGGAGCAACCATCTGGGGCACTGGGACGACCCCGACCACGTCGATCCAGGCGTCGACGTGCGGATCGCGCAGGAGCGGCTGGACGAGATCGTCCTCGATCTTGCGGACGTGCGCGACGCTCACCGGGTGCTCGACGTCGGTTGTGGCTTCGGGGGAACGATGCTGGCGCTCGACCGGCGACTGCAGGGTGCTGAGCTGCTCGGTCTCGACGTCGACCACCGCCAGCTCGTGACGGACCGCTGCCTGTCGCCCGGTCGAACCAACCAGTTCCTCTGGCTCTGTGGGGACGGGAGCCATCTGCCCGTCCGGTCTGCGTCGGTGGACCGGATCGTCTCGATCGAGGCGCTCTGGCACCTTCCCAGTCGTGAGCAGTTCCTGCAGGAGGCCGCCCGGGTGCTCGTCCCCGGGGGGCGGGTGGTCGTCGTCGACATCCTGGTGCAGCCGGGTGCGGGTCCGGTCGTCGGCGTCGACGACCGGACGGTCGAGGCCGAGCTGTCGTCGACCTTCGATCCGTGGCCGGAGGTCTTCGGTTCGGTGGCGCAGCTGGAGCGGCGGGCTGTCGATGCTGGACTCCGCCCGCTTCGGCACGTCGACGCGACCCGGCAGACCGCACCGACGTACCTCGACCACGGCGACGGACATCGTCGGCCCGGTGACGCCGGGTTCGCCAACTCGTCGGGAGTCAGGATGTTCGTGGCGCTGCACCTCGCCGGGGCACTCCAGGTCGTCTACGCATCATTCGAGCGACCCTGTGCGTGAGGCTCAGCCGATGCGCCGGCCCTCATCGTGGATCCGGTGTGTCGGGCATGGGAGGATGAACCCGGTGGATCCCCCAGTCACCCGTCGGTCCGCTCGCGGTGCCGTGGCCCCGTCGGCGGGGTGCCCCGCTGCTGGATCGCTCGCTCTGGCGGTCGTGACGAGCGCGGACCGCCGGTGCGCGGCCCTCCTCGGGGAGGGTCCGCCGTGGTTGCGGTGAGCGAATCCGTCTCGGTGTTGGTTCCGGTGCTGAACGGGGAGCAGACCATCGGCGAGCTGGTCGCCCGTACCCGAGCAGTGCTCGATGAGCACGGCCGCGAGCACGAGATCATTCTCATCGACGACGGCAGCACCGACGGCTCCTGGCAGGTCATGGACGACCTCGCCCGTTCGGAAGCCGACGTCGTCGCCATCGGCCTCAGTCAGAATTTCGGTCAGCACAACGCGCTGCTCTGCGGTATCCGGGCGGCCCGGATGGACACGATCGTGACGATCGACGACGACCTGCAGCACCCGCCGAGCGAGGTCCCGCTGCTCCTCGATGCCATCGAGCCGGGCGTCGACCTGGTCTACGGGCGCGCGCAGCACTACCGGCACGGGGTGTTCCGTCGAGCGAGCATGGTGATCCTGAAGTTCCTGCTCGAGCGCTGGTTCCGGGTGCCCTTCGCCCAGCAGACCACGTCGTTCAGGGCGTTCCGGACCTCACTCCGTGACGCATTCGACGAGTCGCCGGGACGCGAGTTCTCGCTCGACGCACTCCTGATCGCGTCGACCCGGAACGTCACCAGCGTCGTCGTGCGCCACGACCCCAGACGGACCGAGCGGTCCAGGCACACGCTCGGGACCCTGATGCGACACGTGACGGACTCCATCGCCGGGTCGTCGTTCGCTCCGTTGTTTTTCGCCTCGGCACTGGGGTCGCTCGTCCTCGCCGCCGGGCTGCTCGGTGCCCTCGGGTGGACCGTGGCCGCCGTGGTCGGAACCCAGCCGTCTCCGTGGTGGATCGCCGTGGCGGCCGTCGGGGTGCTGTGGGGCGTCACACTGTTGGCGCTGGGGCTGTTGGGCAACTACGCGGCTCGACTCCTGATGCGCTCCAGTGGTCGTCGTGCGTTCGTGGTGGCCCGGTCCACGGGCCTGGAGGGCCGGCCACCCGAGTGAGGACCACTGCTGCGGCGGAGTGGATCCGTGGTACGTGGGGTACCCTCGAGGAGGTGTTCCGGGCCCGGCGACGACCTGTTGCGAGCGGCGACCAGCCGTCCGCCGGATCTGGTGGTCCCGTGGGCGGCGAGCGCCCGGGGGCGGGCGAGCGCACGATGCATGCCGGTCTCCGGGATCGGGGCTACGTCACGGTGGACCTGCTCGACGAGGTGGAACTCCAGGAGGTGCGGGCCGTCCGCAACCGCCTCGGCGTCGCGCCGGGGGATCCGCGTACGGGGTTGTTCAATGACACGTGGTCGACCGACACCGGCTACAAGCGGGCGGTCTCGGAGGCGATGGACCGGGTGTTCGCCCCGGCCGTGCAGCGAGTGCTGCCCGACCACCGGTCCCTCGGATTCGTCCACATCGTGAAATGGCCGGGCGAAGCCGGTGACGTGGTGGCGCATCGGGATCCAACCTTCGTCGACGAGGACCGCTTCCGCTCGATGATGGTCTGGTGCGCATTGGACGACGTGACCGTCGAGACGGGTGCGCTGTGGGTCGTGCCGGGCAGTCACCGAGCGGCGACGGGCGTGCGCGGCCACCAGTGCGAGGAGAACCTGTACCCGGAGGTGAGCGCGGATCGACCTCGGTACGCCGTTCCCCTCGAGCTGCGGGCCGGGTCGGCCGTCCTCTACGACCACGCACTGGTCCACACGTCCGGCCCGAACCGCTCGTCCGACGAACGGGTCGCGATTGCCGGGGTGCTCGTCCCCGACTCCGCCGCGCCCCGCTACGCCGTTCCGAACGGCCCTGCTGAGCTCAGCACGGTTGCCATCGACGAGCAGTTCTTCATCGACCATCGGCTCAGCCACCTGGACCCCGACGCCGTCGCTGCGTCGTGCGCACCGCTCGGCACCGCAGTGCGCCGAGCCCGACCGCCCGTGGAGCCGCTCGCACCCCCGCCGCCGGCTCGTCGAGGGTGAGACCACAGGTGGAACGAGGGAGCGACACGGTCGAATCGTCGCCGGCGGTCGGTCTGCCTGTGACCGACCCGGAGCGGTCCGGCGGCGGGTCGGGGACGTGGCTCGGGTTCGACATGGCCGTGCTGGCCGTCGCGCTCCTCCACGCGCTCGTGTTCGCCCCGGTGGTGCTCTCGGCGTTGTTCCGGCCGAGGATGATCGTCCCGAACCTCTGGCTGGGTCACGCCGCCATGATCTCCGAGACGTTCCGGGATCCGCTCAGGCCCAACCAGCCCCACTTCGGTTGGCACCTCGCCAGCCGCGTCGTGAACGTGGTGCTGCCCGGCAGCGACCCTCGTGTCGCCGCTGCGGTCGTCTCGATCGTCGCGGCCGCCGGCCTCGGCGCAGCGCTCTACTGGATCCTCCGTCACTCCGACGACGGCTCCGTACTGCTCTCCCGTTGGGCGGCGGCGGGGGTGAGCGTCGCCGTCGCGCTGATGGAGAGTCCAGCGGCCATCCAGGGGTGGGAGGCGCTCCTCACCCCGCGGACCAGGTTCGTGCCGTTGTACTACTCGTTCGTCCCGACGACGCCGGCGGTGATGGGGCTGAGTGTCGCGCTCGTGTGGATGAGCGCGCAGTTCGTTCGGGGTCGGCTCCGGGCCCGACGGCGCCTGCTGCTGCCTCTGCTCGTCGTGGCGACGGCGATCGTGAAGCCGAGTCTGGTCCCTGCGCTGGCAGTGGTCGTGCCCGTGTGCGTTGTGCTCGTCCGGCGAACGCGACTCGGGCTGGTGGGCGAGCGTCACGGGAGCGTCGCCGACGCGATCCGCCTCGTCACGGTGCCGGCCGTCCTCGTCCTGGCGTTCCAGTTGTCGGTCGCCGTCTGGTTGAGTCCGGCGGACCGTGCGGGAGGCTTTGAGTTGCGACCGTTCTGGGAGCTGGGCGAGATGGGTGGTTTCGGCTGGCAGTTCTGGCTGGTCCTGATGTTCCCCGTGGTGGCGTTGATCCTGCTGCGTCGACGGCTGCTCGATGACGTCGCCGTCCTGCTCGGTCTGGGTCTCTTCTCGGTCGGGCTCGTGGCCACTCTGCTCTTCGCCCGATCCGGTCTCACGATCTATAAGGGGGCGAACGGCGGTGACATCCTCCAGCTCGCCGCTGCGGGCTCCACAGTCCTGCTCATCTATGCGATTCGTCGGGTGATCGTCCTGGTCCGGGATCGTTCGCTGTCTCGGGCGACGATCGTGGTGCTCGCGCTCGCGCTCGTGCCGTATCTCGCCGCGGGGGTGTCGACCTACCGGTGCCAATCGGGACTCGTCGCGTGCTACCCCGCCGAGCTCGCCCCGCCCTGGCCCCAGACTCCTCTGTCCGGGTCGGTGGGCGGCTGACCCTCCGACGACCGGGTGGCGCCCGTCCTGTGGGCGCCTGCGCAGACTCAGTCCAACCGGTCGCCGTCGGGTCCCGTCGGGTTGGTTCCGGTGGCTGTCCCCAGGGTCACGCTGGCCATCGGGCGCAGCCGGGCCAGGCTCCGGGTGAGCCGGTGGAGGGCGCCGGCCCGGACTCCCGGGTGGCACGGCAGGTAGAGGGCGTGTTGCTTGACCGCTCGGGCCACCGGGTGGTGACAGGATGACGGCTCGCACTCGCACACGAGTCGGAGGTTCGTGCCGGCCGTGTCGAAGCCGTCGGCTGCGAGACCTCGCTGTACCCGCTCGACGTCCTCGATGTACGCAACGCACTGCCAGTGCACGTGGTGGCCGCCGTCGGAGCCGGTGGGAACCGGGACACCGAGGTACCGGAGGGTGGCGCGGATCTGCTCTGCGTTCGCCACTCTGACCCGGTCCGTTGCGGCGACCCCGGGGAGCAGTTCGAGGCCGACGGACGCCTGCTGCGCCGTGAATCGTTCGAACCAGGGGTCACTCGGCCCGGTCGGCGCCGACTGCGGTTTCCTCGCTCCGGAGATCGTCTGCTCGACTCCGGGATGTCGTCGCCGCAACCATCGGACCAACGGGAATGTCGCCACGGTCCATGCTGCGTGGCTACTGGTGAGGTTCCAGACCAGGGTGCCCGACACCTTGGCGAGCAGTCTCGAGCGGGGCGTGACTCGGAGTTGGGTCTGAGCGCGGCGGAGTCGGGCTGCCAGATCTGCATCGTCGGTCACGGCGAGTCCGCCCCCGTAGGTGTCGAGGGTCTTGGTGGCCGACGAGCTGTAGATGCCGACGTCCCCGAATGCTCCGGCCTGCCTGCCGTCGACGGTGGCACCGAGGTTGTGCGAGAAGTCCTCCACGATCCTGGCACCAACTGCTCGTGCCGCCTCGATGATCGGGGTCGGGTCCGACGCGATCCCGAACAGGTAGGTCAGCATCACCACCCGTGTTCGTTCATTCAGGTGCTCCACGAGTTGCGCTTGATCGAACAGCAGCGTGCCGGGGTCGATGTCCACCACGACGGGCTGGCACCCGACGCTGCGCACGGCATCGACCATCGGCTGGATCGTGATCGGCGGGAGGATGACCTCGGAGCCGGGTGGGAGATCCATCGCCTGCAGGGTCGCGAGAAACGCTGATCTCGCGAACGGGAAGGCGATGCAGGTGCCGACCCCGAGGTGGTCGGCGAAACGCCGCTCGAACGCGGTGACGACGCCGTCGCCCGCGGCGTCACCGGGTCTGCTCCGGATGGCAGCACGGAGCAGATTCCGTACGTCGAAGCGGACGGTGTGGTTGATGCACGTTCGTGCGACGGCCACCCTCTCAGCCTCCCTGTACGGATTCGTGGACGATCCGCGTGGCGTTGGCCATGGTGACCAGAGCCAGGGTGGTGGCCGGGATCGACGGCAGGACCGACGCGTCGACGACGTGGGTCCGATCGAATCCGCGGGGCCGGCCCAGCACGTCGGTGTCGAGGGGCGCTTCCCGTCGGTCCAGCATGGGCATGGAACCCCCGAAGTGCCAGGAGATCGGCTCCGGACCGACCATGGGGCCGATGGGAGGCAGCACCTGCAGGCCGGCCTGCCTGAGGAGTCGACGGAGGTGTTCGGCTGCTCGTCGGGCCGTTGCCGGGAACGACGGCATCGGGACGGTGTCGACAACCATCCGGTGGCCGGCCGGTTCGTCGCGCTCGAGGGTGAGCACGTGGTGTCCGGCGTCGTCGGAGTGCATGGAGCAGAGCGCGACCAGGAACTGTCGGGCGATCCGGTCAGTGGCCCCGCTGGGCAGGTGGAGGCGTGCGGTGAGGTGGGCCAACCGACCTGTCGCCAGTTCGTTCGGCGGCGACACCTGGGCGTGGATCCAGTGCGGCGACGCCGGGGTCCGGAACTCGACGAAACAGGCCGCGAGCGTCATGGCCGCTGCCGGTTCCGGCGCCCGTCCCGGGACGAGGATCGGTGCGACAAACCCCTGGGTCGACAGGAGTCGGACCGGGTGATCCCACAACTCGAGCGTTTCGAGCATGATCCTGGTCGAGCCGATCGGCCCGCCGGCGATGAACAGTCGGTCACCGGTGATCCGTTCGGTCCGCCCATCGACGGTGACGCACCGGACGACGACTCGCCCTGAAGTCTCCTCGATCGTCCGCACGGTCAGGCCGGGGCGGTACTCGACCACGCCCGAGGCCACGAGCGGGTCCAGATGGTGCGTCGCAGCGTCGATCGACCCGTAGGCGCAGCCGCTGTGGCACATGCCGCAGTAGCGGCACGATCTCGGCGAGGAGTGCCCGCCGGTGACGGCAAGTCGGGAGCGCCCGAACACGATGTCCGGATCGCTGGTCAGTGGTGAGGACTCGAGACGGTTGAGCACGAGCTGTGCTGTGGGGGGGATGGTCAGCTGGTCGATCGAGTCCCGGTAGACCGGGAACTCGGCCTCGAGGCCGTCCCGGGCTCCGGACAGCGGCATCGTCCGGAGTACCTGTCGGTAGTGCGACGCCAGGTCGGCCCGGTCGATCGGCCAGCCCTCCATGTCGTTGTCGTGGGTCGGCAGGACGGCCGCACCCCAGACGTTGCTCCGGCCGCCGCGGGCGAGTGAGGCCACGGGAGCGAACGGGAAGCGTCGGACGGTCGGCAGCGGCGGGACGCCGTCGGGCTCGTAGACGTGGTCCGACCCGAAGTCGAGCCGCCTCGGGAGCGGGTCGCCGAGGGTTGGGTTGCGGCTGATGAGGTCGACGCTCGTCTCGTCCCAGTCCGGCGGGTCGAGCCGACCGAGTCGGGCGACCACTCGGAGGCGGTCCTCGTCGAGCACCCGACCGACGTCGACCATCACCGTGGACCGACCCAGGCGGGCGAGTTCCGTCGCCGCAGCGACGCCGGCATGGCCGCTGCCGATGACGATCGCGTCGGTCACCGGATCCCTCCGGGGGTCGGTACCGACTTCCGGAGCCCCGAGCTGCTTCGAGGAGCGCGGTCGACGATCACTCGGCTCCGGAGCCGATCGCGGCGGTCACGTCGTCGGCCCGGACCCCCCGGCTCCGGTCCCGACGCTTCCTGAGCCACAGTGCGATCGGAACCGCGGCGAGGCTGAGCACGGCGAGTCCCACAGTGGCCGGTCCCGGGAAGGCGATGCCCACGGCGACGAGCGCACCCTGCAGTGCGCTCAGCAGTCCCAGCGCCGTGGCGACGACGAGGGCGTAGACGGTGAGCTCCCGTCGGCTCCGCCGCACGGGCCCGAGGTGACGTGCCCACGTCGTGACGGCGGTGCCTCCCAGCACGGCGAGGCCCGGGACGAATGCGGGGTGGACCGGACCTCGGTCGGCCAACCAGGACTGCAGGCGTTCGCGGCCCTCGGCGGCGATGCGCCGCCGTCGACCGGGCATCGACGTGACGAGGACCGCTGCCGAGACCCCTGCTGCCGCTTCGATGATCAGGGTGGTGAGCCCGTAGGCGAGCGCTGCCGCGGCCGGTGAGCCGAATGCGACCAAGGACCAGGCGAGCACGGCGAGTCGAACCGGTTGACTGACAGGGGACAGCTCGAAGATGACGAGGAACCACATCAGCGACTGCACCCCCCACGAGGGAGCAGGGCTGAGGCCCGTCGCCGATGCAGGATCGTCGCGAGCCTCCGCCGCCTCCACTCCGGACCTCACCCGCCGTCACGGGCGACCGCGCCCGTCCCCGGACGTCCAAGGGCTGGCTCGGTCCCGCGCCGCGCCACCACCCAACATCCCGTGCCCCGAGGTGGTCGAACTCCCCGTCGGGCGGCGGCGTGCTCGAGTCGGGCGAACTGGTAGGCGGCCTGATCGAGGCTGCGGTTCGCGAGTTCGGTCGGTGGGTGGTCGGCGGGCTTCGGTCGCCGTCGACTCTGCCAGGCCAGCAGCCGCGCAATCGGCCAGGCCCAGCCGTGGACGTACCGGGCGTCGACGACGTGGAGTCCGCTGGAACGGACGGACTCGGTGAGGTCCTCCAGTTCGAACCTGCGGACGCTGCTCCCCGAGAGGTCGATCTGTCGCCGGAGCCGTTCGTCGGCCGGTTCGTCGATCAGGAGCCCACCACCGGGTGCGACTGTGGCTGCGAGGCGTCCGACGGCGGCGCTCGGATCGGGGACCGACGCCTGGTTCAGGGCCCCGAAACAGCACACGAGGTCGAAGGTCCGACCACCGAGGAGCTCGTCCAGATCGTCGAGTCCGCCGAGATGGAACGTTGCGTCCGGCACCCGCTCGCTCAGGTACCGTCCGGCGACCGGAGACGGGTCGATCGCCGTGACCGGCCCGACGGCGGCGAGCGTCGCAGTGGTGCCCCCAGGTCCACAACCAACATCCAGGACCGCGTGACGACCATCGCGCTCGATCCCGAGTCGGTGGAGCGCGTCGTCGATCAGCAGTCGCCGGGCGCGAAAGAACCAGTGCCACGTGTCGATGGACGCGAGCCCCTCGATCTGGTCGCTCAACATCAGCCGCACTCCGCCTGCCGAACCCGCTCCGGGCCCACTGTACGCAATCAGCCCTCGGGTTGGCCACGGCGAGCCGGCCGTCTGGAGTGGGGATCCGAGCGGTTCCACTTCCCCCGGCTGCAGCCCGAGCAGCCCTGTCGCCTCGACCGCTCAGTCGAGCGGTCGACAGTCCACAGCACCACGAAGGGCGACCGTGCACAGGGACGATCCGACGATGTCGAGGTCGACCACGTCGTCGACGTCGGACTGCTCCACCCGGGCTGGCGACCTCGGTCCCCAGCAGACGATCCCCTCGCCGGTGAGGGCGCAGCTCGCCGTTTCGCCCACGGCGACGGCGGTGGCGCCGCGGACCCCGTCGATCGGGGCTGCCGTCGGTGGTCGGATGGTCGGCGGCCGGCCCAGCGGCGCGTCGACCTGGGCCCCCCAGCACCACACCGATCCGTCGTCCCGGACAGCGCACGTCGTGGCGAGTTGGGAGTCGATCGCCGTCACCCGATCGAGCCCCGTCACGGCGACCGGCTCGGTCCGGTCGACCCGGTCGCCGGTGCCGAGTTGGCCGACGCTGTTCAGGCCCCAGCAGCCGACCGTGCCCCGAACCGACAGTGCGCAGCTGAATCCGGCACCGGCGGAGAGTGCGACGGTGTCGGCGGCCCCCTTCGTGCGTGCTGGGACGAGTCGTGTCGTCCTGCTCCCATCACCGAGCTGACCCGAGTCGTTCGCTCCCCAGCACCGAACCTGGCCGTCGGCGGCCACTGCGCACGCGTGGCTCCGCCCGGTCGACAGTCCGACCGCCCCGGTCACCTCGGGCACTGCCGTGGTGGGACCACCGATCGTCAGGGTGCGACCGTCACCGAGTTGCCCTTGATAGTCCAGTCCCCAGCAGCGCACCTCTGCACGCTGTGCCACGGCGCAGGAGAAGTCCTCACCGACCGAGAGCAACTGGACGTCGCTGATGCCGTCCACTGTCCGGAGCTCGTCGAAGGAGTTCTCGGTGGTTCCGTCACCGAGCTGGGCGGTTCGGTTGTCCCCCCAGCAGGCGACTGTCCGGTCGACCCGGAGGACGCAGGCGTGCCGGTAATCGGCAGCGATGGCGGTCGCCTCGGCGTCGAAGGAGACATCGATCCGGTTGCACCCCACCAGCAGCAACGTGCCGAGCACGATGGCGAGTGGCGTCCGGTGGGGCAGCGTCACGTCTCGATCAGTCCTCGTGGGTTGCGCCGCTGACGTACTGCGCTCGGGTCACCGACGGCCGTGCGGTGTGCCGTACCCGGCCCCGCCGGCGACGTGCGCCCCGGAGACCACGTTGCGACGGTGCGGTACGATGACCAATGTAGGCGGTGGATCCAAGGACCGGCGGGCACGGCGGACCATCCGGGCGGGGCGGTGGCGCAGGGTCCGACCATGGGCTGTGGCGTCGGGAGGAGCAGCAACGCATGGGTCGGTCGGCGGGTATCGAACCAGGAGTCGGGAGGTCACCTGTCGGCGGCTCCGACCCCCGGGACGACCGAGCGCCGGAGGTCGACGATCGACCTTCCGAGGCCTCACCACTGATGGCACTCGACCGTCGGGACCCGGCCATCGTCCGAGTCCGGTTGCTCGTCGGTGCAGTCGTGTCGCTCATCTACTTCCCCGTGGTGTGGTCGGTCGCCCTGCGAACCGACATGGAGGCCCATCTCTTCACGGCCGAGCAGATCGGGATCTCGGGCCAGGGGACCGGTCCGTACGGGTTGTTCGAACAACTGACCATCGCCGTGCGCGCGCTCCTCCCGGTCGGGGAACTCGGGTTGGTCGCCCCGGCGATGTCCGATCGCGTGTTCACCTGGGACCTCTCCGGAGTGTTGGTCGTCGTCGGCGCCGCAGTGGTCACCGCGGACCTGGTTGTGCGCCGCCTCGTCAACGCCATGGAGCAGGGTGGCCGGTCCCGTGTCGCGCTCTCGAGCGGTCTGGCGACGGTGGGCCTGATGGTCGTCACGCCGGTGACCCTGCTCACCGTTGCGCAGCAACACCTCTACGTCGGGTACGTCACCGTGACCATGTACCACAACCCCACGGTGACGCTGTCCCGGCCGTTCGCGATCGGGCTGTTCTGGCTGGTGGCGTCCCGGATGTACGGCCGCTCGAAGCTGACGACCGTCCTGTTGACCGTTGCTGTCTCGGTGCTCGTTCTCATGGCGAAGCCGAGCTTCACGACCTGCTTCCTCCCTGCAGTCGCGCTCGCCCTCCTCTGGGGGTGGCGTCGCCTTCGTTCCGTCGACTGGCGTCTGGTCGGGCTCGGATTCGTGTTGCCGTCGGTCCTGCTGCTCGCCGTCCAGTTGGTGCGCAGTCCGACGGGCGACTCGTCCGGCCTGGCGCTTGCGCCGCTCGTCGTGTTGCGTCGACTGGTGGAGCAGCGGGCCTCGTCACCGTGGTTCTTCCTGATGTTCCTCCTCGCATCGACTCTCTTCCCCCTCACTGTGCTCGTCTGCGTCTCTGGTGCCTTGCGGGAACGGCTCCTACGACTCGCCTGGCTGACGCTGTTCGTGGCGCTGGGGTACTTCTTGCTCCTCGAGATCACGGTCTATGTCGATCCGGGCGACTTCCTGTGGGGCGCCCAGGTTGGGTTGTTCCTGGTGTTCATCGAGTCGACGGCGGTCGCGCTGCGGGTGCTCGGTCCAGGCGCCGGACTGGGCGGAGAACTCGATGGCAGTCTCACCGTCCGTCGGCTCGTCACTGGCTCGGCCTTCGCACTCCACGTGGGATGTGGTGTCCTCTTCGCTGTGGTCGAGTACCTCCAGCCGGCGCGCTGGTGGTGATCAAGCGGAGCGCCCGCCCGGGTCGGCGGGCTGGTTCAGCTGTCGAGGACTCCCCGGATCCAGTATGCGACGGCGCTTGCGACGGCGCTCGAGCTTCGGGTCGTTCGTACCTGTCGCGCCCCTGAGCCACCGAGTGCCCGGCGGCGGTCAGGTTGTCTGGCCAGGTCGACGATCGCCTGTGCGAGACCGACGACGTCCGGGTACTCCACGACAGTGCCGCAGGATCCCTCGGCGATCAGCTCCGTGACGCCGCCCGAGTCGAACGCCACGATCGGGAGGCCCCAACCGGCGGCCTCGGCGGTCACCAATGGAGCGGCGTCCTCCTTCGCTGTCGACAGCAGGATGTCGGCGTTCGCGAACTCCCGGGCCGGGTCGGTCAACGGTCCGGAGAAGGTCACGACGTCGCTCAAGCCGAGCCGAGCGACCTCGAACTCGAGTGGCCACCGTGCCGGGTCATCCCCGGTCCCCCCGCCGAACCACCGGAACTGCCAGTCGATCTCCGGGGCGAGTCTCCGGCAGTGGTACGCGGTGACGACGAACAGTTCGGGCGCCTTGCGCCAGTCGGCCACACCCCCACCCAGGACGACGCACCGGTCGTCGATGCTGGAACGATCCGGGATCGAGTCGGGTGGATCGACCGGAGGTGGGACCACGGTGACCATCTCCGGATCCACGCCGTGGTGGTCGACCACGTAGTCGCGCACGGCACCGGAGACCGCCAGGACGGCCCGGATCCGGGAGAGCAGTAGCCGCCGGTCCTCGCGGTCGAGGTTCCCCATCCATCCGGTCGACAGTTCGTGTCCGATGAGCGCCGTCGGTGCTTCGGGCACCATCCGCAGCAGTCTTACTCCGTCGGCGGTTGCCCCGTTGAGGAGCAGGAGGTCGGCCGGTTGGTTGCCGATGCGCCGCAGGCTCAGCGAGCGGAGCACCGCTTGTTCTGCGGTCGGACCAGCCAGACGCCCGGCCACCCGACCGAGCCGACGATCTGGGGAGCGGAGGTCGAGGCGGGCCGTCCGGACCTCGCTCAGTTGCTCGTAGTCCGGCCGCAGTCCGCCAGGACGGGCCAGCACGACCTCGGTGTCGAAGCCGGGGTCGCTCGCCCGCCAGGCCCGGAGCAGACGGAGCAGGACGATGGGCGGCCCGCTGCGCTCGGCCCCGTGGGCCAGGAACCGGACCCGCGGTCGTCCCGTCGGTCGATCAGCCGAACTGGCCGTTGGCACCGTGGCCCGGCCCCGGGAGCGGTGGCGGTGTGACCGCCGAGTTGGAGGTGCCCGGTCCGGCGCTGAACGGCCCGGCGGCCGGCCCACTGGTGGGCACGACAGGCGGTGGTGCCTGCTGGGCGGGCGTCGTGACCGGATCGACGGTCGGCGGCGCCGGGGTCGCTGGAGGTGTGCTGGGCGCCGGAGCGGGCGGTGCCGTCGTGGCGGCCTGCTGCACCATCTCGGGCTCGAGTCGGGGCACGTCGGCCTTCTCCTTGCGGAACCGGCGTCGCTTGTTCTCCTTGATGCCGTAGTACTCGTAGAGCGAGCCGTAGGAGCCCTCGCCCGAGACGCCGTTGAGGATCGTCCCGACGATCGGACTGTCGACCTGACGCAGCCGCTCGAAGCACTGCTTGAGCTCTCGCTTGGAGGTCTTGCCGGAGGTGGCGATCACGAGGCAGGCGTCCGAGAGTCGGGACAGGACGAGCGAGTCGGTCACGGGGAGCACCGGCGGGCAGTCGAGCAGGATGATCTGGTGGCTCGGCCGCAGGGCGTCGATCACCTGGGCGGTGCGGTCGAGCGACAGGAGCTCTGACGGGTTCGGCGGCCGCGGCCCCGAGGGGAGCACTCGGATGTTCGGCTGGTTCGGCGCCTGCTGCACCGCCTCGTTGAGCGTCGCCGAGCCGACCAGCACCGACGTCAGACCGACGGAGCCGTCGACGTCGAAGAACTGGTGGATCCTCGGTCGGCGGAGGTCGCAGCCGATCACGACCACCGACATGCCGGCGTCAGCGAAGGCGACGGCCAGATTGGCGACGGTCGATGTCTTGCCCTCTCCCGATGTCGCGCTCGTCAGCTGGATCACCGACATCTGACGGTTGAGTGCCAGGTACTGCAGCGAGGTCCGGATGCCGCGGTACGCCTCGGCGGTCACCGACATGGGTGAGCTGACCGTCGTGAGCCTGGGTTCGTCCCGGTTCTTCCAGTCGTCGTCGGTCGGGATCAGTCCCAACGTGGGGAGACCCTTGCTGACTCGCTCGACGTCGGACGGGGCCCGGACGGAGTCGTCGAGCTGGTCGAGCAGGAAGGCCAGCCCGATGCCGATGAACATGCCGATCAGGGCGGCCTGGATCAGGTCCCTGATCAACTTGGGTGACACCGGGGACCCGGGGACCGTGGCCGGGTTGAGGATCTGGACACCGCCGGTGGTGGTGAGCCGCTCGGACAGCTGCAGGATCTGGAGGCGCTGCTGATAGTCGTTCAGCTGGGTCTGCAGTTCCTCGCGCTCGGCGCTGATCCGGTTGTTGAGGCGCTCCCGTTCCTGGACCGCCGTCACGTACTCGGGCGATTCCACCGGCAGGGTGGCGATGCGGTCGTCGAGCGCTGCGAGGGGCTGGTTCAGCTCGTCGACCTGCTTCTGGAAGTCGTTGATCTGCTGGCTCAACACCTCCTTCGACTTGGCCAGGTCGGCCACGATCGCGTTGAGGCGTTCGGACTGGTAGGTCTCGGCGTACAGGTTGACCTTCTCCGCCGCCACCACCGGGTCGGTGTCGGTGGCGCTCAGGATGATGATGTCGTCCTCGCCCCCGGACGCTGCGCTGATGGTGATGGCGACGCCGTTGTTGGCCTTCTTGACGGCGTCCCGGATGGCGAGCGAGTTGATGATCTTCAGCTCGTTCTGGACGGCTCGGGTGGGGTCCACCACCTGGGCCGACGGCTGGAAGATCGACTCCGACTGCTTCGACTGCAACAGCAGCTGCGCCGACGCCTGGTACACGGGCGTGGACGTCAGGTCGATGGCGGCGATCACGCCCATCGAGATCAGCATCGTGATGACGATGACCGGCCACCGGCGCTTGAGCACCGAGAGGTACTCGCCGATGTTGTTCTCGGTCGTCTCCTGCATGGGTTGCATCGAGTCCCCCCGCCCGGGACCTTCGTCCCGGCGCTCTGGATGTCGGAGCCAAGTATGCCGGTGGTCGACGCGCTATTGCGATCGGTTCAGGTGGATTTGCCCACGCCGTCCGGGGTGAGGACCCGCTCGAGCATCCGGTCGTAGATCGACTCGATCGTCGCCGTGACGATCCGTTGGTCGTAGGTGGCCTCGACGGCCGCCCGTCCCCGCGCCCCCACGGCCCGCCGCTCGTCCGGTGACAGATCCAGCAGCTCCCGGATGGCATCGCCGACCTCGTGGGCATCACGTGGTGCCGGGGTCCACCCCACTCCGGTCCCGCGCACCTGTCGGGTGATCTCGCCGGTGTCCGTGGCGACGAACGGCAGAGCACTGGCCATGTACTCCAGGACCACGAGTGGCCCGGTCTCGTTCTTGGAGGTCACGAGGCCGGCGTCCGCTCCGCGCAGCACCTCGGGCAGGTCGTCGCGTGGGCCTGCGATGGTGAGGAGTTCGTCGACACCCAGGTCGGCGGCCATGGAACTGCACCCGGCGAAGTACTCGGGGTCGGCGGTGGTGCTCCCCACGACGACGACCGAGCAGCGAGCCCGCTCGGCTTCGCTCAACGTCGCCAGTGCCCGAAACAGGGTGGGGTGGTCCTTCTGGGGTCGGAAGTTCGCCACCATCACGAAGACGACGGTGTCGTCCGGGAGCCCGAACTCGCGGCGGAGGTCGAGTGGCTCCACGTCGGTGAACCGGTCGACATCGACGCCGCTGCGGACAAGGTGGACCCGCTCTGCCGGCAGACCCGCGGCGGCGACCGCCCAGTCGCAGAGCCGTTGGTCCACGCCCAGGTAGTCGTCGACGCCCCGCTGGACCGCCTCGCGGAGGCTCCGTGGCGCGCTCCGGTTGACGTGGAGCCAGCCGAAGTGGTCGTGGAAGACGTGTGGGAGGTCGACGGCGCCGAGGACCCGGCTGAGGGCGATGAACTTCATGGTGCCGCGACCGTGCGAGTGGATCAGGTCGATCTCCCGGTCGCGGACGAGTTGCCGGAAGGTGAGCACCTTGCGCAGGTCCCACGTGGCCGTGCGGCCCAGCGACACGTGCGCAACGTCCGGGGCGAGCACGTCCACCAGCGGACCGCCTGAACGGGTGCTGCAGAACGTCACCCCGAACCGGTCCCGATCGAGGCTGTTCGCGATGTCGACGGCGACGCGCTCTGCGCCGCCCAGGTTCATCGAGTCGTTGACGACCAGCACGTTCGTCCGCTCAGGCACCGGCGGACCTCCCGGCTGCTGCACGCGGCAGCACCGCCCGGGCCACGTCGAGCATCGCCGCACCCAGCCCCCATCCGTCGAGGCGATACGCATGGGTCCGCACACCGTCGACGACCAGTCGGAGCCGGCCGCGTCCCGGTTCGTCGATCCGGGCGCGCCGGCGGTGGTCACCGGCGACCCGCCGGAGGGTCCGCGCCTCGCCGAAGTCCCCGAGCAGTTCGGCCCGCTCGGCCGCGACCTCGAGCTGCTCGGCCCGGGCGCGCAGGCCGTCGGCGCGCCGACCATCCCCGCTCCGCAGGGTGGCGCCGACGCCGCTCGCCACGGCCCGGGGGAGGTCGGCCCCGACGAGCACTCCGGTCTCCTGGGTCCCGTGGACGCGGAACCCGAGGAGGCGTTCCGGGACCGCCTCCACCGTGCCCACCGCCGCGGCGATCAGCGTCAGCCACCGGTCGTGGCGCATCGGCGCCACGGGGTGCTCCAGCTCGCCGGGGAACGGCAGCGCCGCGTCGACGACCCGACGTCGCATCATGACCGTGCACCCGGTCGTGAGCGCCGTCGTGGCGGCGAGCTCCTCGGCGACGATCGGCCGGCGGCGCAGGGTGCGGCCGACCTGTCGGGTATCCCAGAGGCCGCGGTCGAGCGACCGACCGTCCTCGCCGATCAGGTCGGCGTCGGAGAAGACGAGCGTCAGGATGGGATCGCGCTCGAACTCGTGGACGAGCCGGCTGAGCTTCTCGGGGTACCAGACGTCGTCCTGGTCGGCGAGCGCCACGAACCGCCCCCGACAACGTTCGAGTGCCAGCCCGAAGTTGGCGGTGGAGCCGACTCGCCGGGAGTTCACCTCGAGGCGCACCTCGAAGGGGAGCGTCGGGGCCAGCGCCCGGACGAGGGCCACGGTGTCGTCGGAGGAATCGTCGTCCTGGACGACGAGCTCGTCGGGCAGGTGGTGCTGGCCGGCGAGCGATTCGAGGAACGGGCGGATCCATCGCTCGCCGTTCCAGGTGCAGAGGGCCACCGAGAGGTCGACGGTCGGCCGCCGACGCAGTTGACCGATCGCCCGTGCGGGTTCGCGGTCTGCACGCGGTGCTGCCTCGGCGCTGGACATGTTCCCCGTCGTCTCCGGTCCCCCGGGGCCGAGTGGAAACGGCCCTGACCCCGCCTATCCTACCGAGCATCAGACCAGGACCCGCTGTTCCGACCTGGGGGAGCAGTCGCGGCGGAGTCCGACGAGACCGGTCAGGTGGACGATGGGTGAGCAGGTGGATCTCCTCTCGTGGGGCAGGTCCCCCGAGGAGTGGAGCGCAGGGGCGAGCGCCACGCTCGAACCGGATGTGCGCGTCGCGGCACGTGAGCTCGAGGAGCACGCCGGCCGGACCGACGCACCGTGGCTGCTCCTCTGGGACCATGCGCTCGGTCGCCCCGATCCCGACGTGGTCGGGGAGCTGGTCGGCGGTCGGGCGGACGCCTGGCACGCCGGGCTCCTGCTGGGCACGGGAGGGCTCCCCGAGGAGCACGACTACATCCACCCGATCTGGCCGCTCAGCCTGGACGCCCCTCCGGACCTCGAGGCCGTGTCGTGGCGGATCTCCCTCGACGCCCTACTGGTGCGGACCGAGGTCGTCCGGGTGCTCGGCTCGCTGGACGGGGCCTTCGAAGGCCGCACCGGTGCGGGGCTCGAGTTCGGGCGACGGCTGATCGACCGGGGCGCCGTGGTCTTCCACACCCCCCGACTGCTCGGTCCCGTCCGCCGTCCGGTGGCACCCTTGAGCGAGCACGACCGGTTCGTGTTCCTCCGCCGCGTCTTCGGCCGGAAGTGGGTCCGCTACGCCGGTGCCCGACGCAGCGCCGCCCACCTGCACCCGCTGGTCGTCCGTCAGGCGCTCGAGTCCTCGGCAGCCGCCTGTGCTGCGACCCCCCGCCCACCGGGTGACCCCGAGATCGTCCTCGAGCGGCCGGCGGTCGCAGTGCCGAAGGATCCATCGGTCACGGTCGTCCTGCCGACGCTCGGCCGCTACGAGTTGCTCCGTCCGGTGCTCGACCAACTGCGCATCCAGACGGTGCCGGCGCTCGAGGTCCTCGTCGTGGACCAGAACGACCCCGACCGCCGGGAGCTGGACCTCTACGCCGAGTACGCCGACATCCGCCTGCGACCGATCATCCAGGACGTTCGCGGTCAGTGGATCGCACGCAACGCCGCCGTGCTCGAGTCGCGGGGCGACTGGCTGGCGTTCATCGACGACGACTCCGAGGTGGGTCCCGACTTCATCGAGACGCACCTCGAGGGGATCCATCGCTACGACGCCGACCTCTCGACCGGCGCCTCGCTCGCCGTCATCGGCGCACCGGTCCCGGACAACTACGCCTTCTTCCGGGTGGCCGACCAGTGGGACTCCGGCAACGGGATGTGCCACCGAGACCTGTTCGCCCGGTTCGGTCTGTTCGACCAGCAGTTCGACCGCCAGCGTCGGGGTGACGCCGAGTTCGGTCTGCGGGTGCAGCAGGGCGGCGGACTGGTCGTCCACAATCCGCACGCCATCCGGGTGCACCTGAAGGCTCAGGAGGGCGGACTCCGGACCTTCGGGTCCCTCGACGGGTTCCGCCATCGGGACCGGACCTCACCGCTCCCGTTGCCGTCGATGGTGTACTACACGAAGCGCTATCACAGCCGCCGACAGGTTCGTGAGGACCTGTTCATCGGGCTCTCCCAGGCGATCGTCCCCTACGAGCTGAAGCGGCGGGCGACCCCGGCCCAGTGGGCCCGGTTCGTCATGGGCGAGGTGCGTCACATCCCTTCCACCGTTCGTCGTGTTCGAGCCTCGCTCGACATCGCCGACGAGATGGTCGCCGCCGGTCCGGAGATCCCCGAGCTCGGCGACGAGCCGGTGCTGCACCGGGACTGACGTGAAGCTCGCGGTCATCGGCGACACCCAGCACTACCGGGACGACCAGGGGCGCCTCTGCGCCCTCGAACCGGTGGTGAACCAGCTCGACCGGTGGGCCGAGCTCTTCGACGAGATCGTCCTGTGTGCACCGCTCGACCCGGGTCCGCCGCCCGCCGGCTTCGCTCCCTACGGGGCCGCGAACGTCCGGATCGAGCCGCTCCGGAAGGCCGGTGGCAACACGGCGCTCGCCAAGCTCGGACTGCTGCCCCGGCTCATCCCCTGGGCCGTGGCCACGCGGCGGGTCGCCCGGCAGGTCGACGCCGTCCACCTGAGGTGCCCCTGCAACATCGGGATGGTGGCGATCTTCTCGACCTGGAAGGCCGTCCGCTACCGCTACGCGCTCTACGCGGGTGTCTGGCACAGCTATGCCGGCGAGCCCCGGTTCTTCGGTGCCCAGCGCCGTCTCCTGGGGAGCCGGTGGTTCGGCGGTCCGGTGAGCGTCTACGCGGCCGCCGACCCGGAGCACCCCCACCTGGTCCCGTTCTTCAGCCCGTCCTACTCCGATCGTGACTGGGATGCCGCCGCCCCGGGGGCCGACGCCACGATCGCCCGGATCGAGGACGACGCGTTCCGGGGCCCGTGGGAACTGGTCACGGTCGGACGACTGACCGTGAACAAGAACCAGGAGACGGTGGTCCGGGCAGCCGCCGAGCTGGTTCGGCGCGGCCTCGACGTCCGGCTCGGTGTCTACGGCGACGGCCCCGAGCGGCCGCGACTCGAGGCGCTGGCGGCCGAGCTGGGGGCCGGCGAGCAGATCACGTTCCACGGCTCCGTGGGTCACCGCGAGGTCATGGCTGCGTTCGCCTCCGCCGACCTGAACCTGCTGTCGACCCGGCAGGAGGGGTACGGCAAGGTGCTGCTCGAGGGCATGATCCACGGTGCGGTGCCGGTGTTCTCTCGGAGCCCGGTGGCCGACGAGATCGCCGGGGCCGGCGACCGCGGTGTCGTCGTGGACGCCGACGACTGGGCGGCCATGGCCGACGAGGTCGAGGCGCTCGTCGCCGACCGGCCCCGATGGGCCGCCATGGCCCGTGCCGCCCGGACGTTCTCGGGCACGGTGACGCTGGAGACCTTCCAGCAGCGGGTCCGATCGATGCTCGAGTCGCAGTGGGGGGTCCGACTTCCCGCCCCCGACGCACCGGCGGTCCCGTGATCCGCTCGGTTCTGCTCGTCACCCAGTACTACCCGCCCGAGCGCGGCGCGGCGCAGGTGCGACTGGGTGCCATCGTGCGCGAACTCCGGCGCCGGGACCTCGACGTCGAGGTGCTCACGGCGCTGCCGAACTACCCGACGGGCCGGATCTTCCCGGGGTGGCGCCAACGGCTCCTGCAGTACCGGGACGAGGACGGCGTCCGGGTCGGGCGGGTGTGGGTCTACGCCGCCATGGGCAGCGGCCCCGCTCGGATGGCCAACTACCTCTCCTTCGGGTTGACCTCCGTCCTGGGTGTCCTGCGCTCCCGGCGGGCCGACTGGACCGTGGTCGAGTACCCGACGCTGTTCGGGGCGCTCCCCGCGGTGGCGCTGTCGCGACTCCGCCGCCGCCGCGTGGCGCTGCTCGTGGCCGACCTGTGGGTGGACTCCATCGTCGAGGTCGGCGCCGCCGGCGACGGAGTGCTCGTCGCCGTCCTCCGGCGGGTGGAGCGCTGGATGCTCCGTTCGGCCGACCGGGTCACGGCGGTCACCGAGGGGGTGCGCGACGCGCTCGTCGCCAAGGGGGTGCGTCCCGATCGGCTGGCCTGGCTCCCGAACGGTGCCGACACCGACCTGTTCTCCCCGGGCCCCGAGGACCCCGCGCTGCGGTCGCGCTTCGGGCTCCGCGACGACTCCGCCGTCGTCCTCTACGCCGGCACCCACGGCTACGTCCACGGTCTGGAGGTCGTCCTCGACGCCGCCGAGGCGCTGGGCGACCGTCCCGTCGAGTTCCTGCTGGTCGGGAGCGGCTCGGAGAAGCCACGCCTGGTCGCCGAGGCGGCCTCACGGGGACTGGCGAACGTGGTGTTCGCCGACCCGGTCGACCCGGAGACCGTGGCCGAGCTCCTCCGCACCGCACGGATCTCGCTGGCGACGGTCCGCGAGGGGGACCTGTACCGCACCATCCGGTCGGCCAAGATGCTGCCCGCCATGGCCGCAGCGGTCCCCGTCGTCTACAGCGCCGACGACGAGGGGTCGCGCATCGTCCGCCGCGAGGGGGCCGGCATCGTCACGCCGCCGGGGGACGGGGCGGCACTGGCCGATGCGGTCGCCTCGCTCCTCGACGACCCGGACCGGGCGGCCGCCCTGGGCGCCGCCGGGCGGGCCTGGGTGGAGTCCGAGGCCAGCTGGCGGCGACTCGTCGGCGACTGGTTGGGCGAGCTCGACCCGGCGGCGGCCGCATCCCCTGGGCCGCCGGCCGCCCGCCCGGTGGGGTCGTCAGGAGCCGGGGGTCGGTCGTCGTGAATCGTCAGGACCTCTACCGGCGCCTCCCGCTCCCGGCGCAGCAGGCCATGGCGGCGGCCTACGGCGTCGTCCAACTGCCGATCCGCCACGGCGGACGGTTCCGGTCCGACGTCCGGGACCTCGACGCCCGACAGTGGTGGTCGCCGGACCGCCTGCAGCGGGACCAGGACCAGCGCGTCCGCGCGATGGTCCTCTGGTGCGCCCACCGGGTGCCCCACTACCGGGACCTGTTCGCCGAGCTGGGACTCGACGCCTCGGACGTGCGCACCGCAGCCGACCTGGCGCAACTCCCCATGCTCGACAAGGAGACGGTCCGGGCGGATCCCGAGCGGTTCCTGCCGGATCCCCCGCGGCCGAAGCTCGTGGCGCAGACGACCGGCGGGACGACGGGCACCCCGCTCGCGTACTGGGCCACGAAGGATGCCGTCCGGTTCAACTACGCCACCTACGAGAGCCGCACCCGGGCCTGGTCGGGGGTCCGCTTCGGTGACCGCATGGCGTCGTTCCACGGTCAGCCCATCGTCCCCGCCGGCCAGGAGCGCGGTCCGTTCTGGCGCCGCAATCCGGCGTTCAACCAGCTCTACTGTTCGGTGTACCACCTGAGCGACGCCAACCTGCCGGCGTACCTCGACGCCCTGACCGCCTTCCGGCCAGTGGTGCTCGCCGGCTACACCTCGGCGATCCACCGGCTCGCCCAGTACGTCCTGCGGGTGGGCGACACGGACCGCATCCGGCCCCGGGCGGTGATCGTGAGCTCCGAGACCCTGCTCCCGGCGGCCCGCGCCGACATCGAGTCGGCGTTCGGTTGTCCCGTCCACAACGCCTACAGCCTGGGCGAGCTCGTGGCCTACGTGTCCGAGTGCGACTTCGGCTCCATGCACGTGTCGACCGAGTACGGGGTGCTCGAACTGCTCGACACGGACGAGTCGGCGGGGACCGGTCGCCACGAGATCGTCGCGAGCGGACTGTTCAACCGGGCCATGCCGCTGCTGCGCTACCGGACCGGGGACACGGCGGCGCCGGCGACGACGACCTGCGAGTGCGGACGGGGCCTGCCGACCGTCGACGAGCTCACCGGCCGCTCCGACGACGTCGTGCACACGCCCGACGGGACGATCGTCGGGCCGGCACCGATGAGCCTGGCCTTCCAGCGGGTCCCGAATCTCCGCCGGGCGCAGGTCCATCAGGACCGGGTCGAATCGATCCGGGTCCTGGTCGAGGTCGATGAGGACTTCACTGTCGACGACGAGTCGTTCATGGTCGCCGAGCTCGCCAAGCGGCTGGGCACGGCGCTCGAGATCGACGTGGAACGCGTCGACTCGCTGCCTCGGACCTCTGGCGGCAAGGAGCGCGTCGTCGTCTCGACCCTCGCCCGGGATCGGGGCGACCGGTGAGCGACCTGCCGGCCGCCACACCGGCGCGTCGTCGGGACGACGATGCGGGTGGTCACCGCAAGGCCGTGCTGGCCCGGACGAGCGCCAACCCGAGCATCGGCTTCGTCGGCATCCACTCCAACGGCCGGCCCGACCAGCCGGTGAGCCAGAACGAGACCCTGGCCGAACTCTTCGAGGCGGCGGGCTACCGGACACGCCGGGCGTCCGGCTTCCGGAACCGTTGGTTGCGCACCGCGCACCAGATCGTCGGGATCCTGTCGTGGCGGCGGACCAACGTGGTGGTCATCGCAGCGTTCTCCGGGCCGTCGTTCCTGATCAGCGAGTTCTCGGTCCCGCTCGCCCGCCTCACCGGGAAGAAGGCGGTCCTGTTCCTGCACGGCGGGAACCTGCCGACCTTCGGCTCGGCGAACCGTCGACGGGTCGAACGGACCCTGCTCGCCGCCGACGCCGTGTTCGCCCCCTCGCCGTTCCTCGCCCAGACGTTCCGAGACTGGGGCATCGACGTGCACGTGGTGCCGAACGTGCTCCGCCTGGAGCGGTACGAGTACCGCCGCCGTTCGCCCATCCGTCCCCGCATCATGTGGATGCGCACGTTCCACGAGCACTACGACCCGGTCTCGGCCGTCCGGGCGTTCGCCGCGATCCGCACCGATCGCCCCGACGCCACGATGACGATGGCCGGTGCGGACCAGGGGCTGCTCGGCGAGACGGTCGCCGAGGCCGATCGCCTGGGCGTCCGTGATGCCATCACGTTCCCCGGCTACCTGGATGCCGCCGGCAAACGTGCGGCCTTTGCGGACCACGACGTGTTCCTGAACACGAACCTGGTGGACAACATGCCGGTGAGCGTGCTCGAGGCCGGCGCCTCCGGTCTGGTCGTCGTGGCCACGGCCGTGGGCGGGATCCCGGCCCTGGTCCGGGACGGCGAGGACGGGGTGCTCGTCGATGCTGGAGACGACGCCGCCATGGCCCGTACAGTGCTCGAGTTGCTCGACGACGACACGCGGTCGGGCCGGTTGTCGGAAGGAGGCCGGGCGATGGCGGAACGATCGGGCTGGCCGCAGGTCCACGAGCAGTGGCGTCGCGAGCTCGAGCTGATCCTTCCGAACCGGCGGGTGCGGTGAGCGGCCGCGCCACCACGGTGTCGGTGCGGGAGGCCCGTGATGCCGACCTGCAGGCGGTGGCCGAACTCCACGTGGCTGCGTTCCCCGAGAGCGTCCTCGGCCAGCTCGGCGTGGAGGCGGTCCGCCGCAACTACGTCTGGCAGCTCCACGGCCCGCACGACGTGACGGCGCTGGTTGCTGAACTCGACGGTCGTCCGGTCGGATTCCTGTTCGGCGGCGTGTTCCGGGGTTCGACGATCGGGTTCGTGAAGTCCCAGAAGTTCTTCCTCGCCCGTCAGGTGCTTCGTCACCCGAAGGTGCTGCTGGACCGGATCGGCCTGAACCGGATCCGCCTCGCCCTCCGGCTCGTGTCCTCCCGGTGGTCGACACCCGCCCCGGAGGTCCCGGCCGCCGTGCCACGGTCGTCGTTCGGCGTGCTGGCGATCGCCGTGGACCCGACGGTGCAGGGTCACGGCGTGGGTCGGGAGCTCATGGCCGTGGCATCGGCCACGGCGACCGCCGACGGGTTCGAGTCGATGCACCTGTCGGTGCACCCCGACAACCTCCAGGCGGTGTCCTTCTACGAGTCGCTCGGATGGCAGCGGTCGCCCGAGGACGACGGCGGCTGGGTCGGACGGATGCGGATCCCGTTGGACGGCGCAACCACGGACCCCGCCGGCTCCGGCTGATCGTTCGTCGGACTCAGCCGCCCGTGGGGAAGACCCATCCGAACACGCGGCCGATCAGCTCCTCGAGCTCGTCGGCGGTGCGACGGAACGCCCGGGTGCCCTTGCCCATCGGGTCGACCACGTCGTCGTCGGTGCCGTAGTGGAGCACGGCGCCGGGAAGTCGTGCGGCCGCCGCCCGGGTGCTCCACCCCAGCACCGTCTCGTCGGCTCGCCGGGGACCGACCAGCGATGCCAGGGAGTCCAGCTCGCGGAGCGGGAACGCCCGGTGGACGACGGTCGGTGAGAACTCGGCGAGCGACATGAGGTGCGCCCGTTCCATGGTGATGACCAGGTTCGCCCAGTCGACCAGCTCGGGGGTGAGCTGACGGCTCCGGTGGGCGGAGATGTCCACGCCCCGTCGCGCCATGGCCCGGACCGACCCCGGGTGCACGCCCACGTCGCCGGGGAGGAACCCGGCGGAACCGACGACCGCCTGCGCGCCGTGGGCGGTGACCCAGGTCCGACCGATCGCCTCGGCCATGGGTGACCGGCACTGGTTCGCGGTGCAGATGAACAGGACCGTCGGCGCGTCGAGCGGCTTCGGCGAGGGGCCGGTGACGTCGCTCACGCCGGACCTCCCTGGCGTGCCCCGGCCCGGTCGGGCGGCGTGGCGCCGTCGCCGCGGAGCGCGGGTGCGGCCGAGGGCACGGCGGCGGTCACCTCCCGCTCCAGCCAGGTCCCGTCCCGGCCGGTCAGCACGTGACGGACCAACGTGACCACCACGCCCAGGTCGACCCGGGCCGAGGACCGCTCGACGTACCACCCGTCGATCGCGAGCTTCACGGGCAGGACGACCGAACGGTAGGCGTCGCCGGTCGCATCGGCATCGATCGACCGGAGCTCCCACTCGCCGACGACCAGCTGGGTCGGCCCGGCGATCCCGGGCGGAACCCGCAGCACCGCCGCCCAGGCGGGATCGTCCGACTCGACGTACGGGGGTGCCTCCGGTCGGGGGCCGAGGAGGCACATGTCGCCGGCGACGACGTTCCACAGCTGGGGGAGCTCGTCGAGGTGCAGCCCGCGGATCCGTCGCCCGATCGGCGTGATCCGGTCGTCGTCGGAGGAGGTCAGCGAGGCCCCCGTGGCCCGGCCGTCGGCCTGCTCGACCCGCATGGAACGGAGCTTCCACATCCCGAACTCGCGCCCACCCCGACCGGAGCGGGGGACCCGGATGAGCGCCGGGCCGCCGTCATGACGGGCCACCAGGGCGCCGATCACGGCGACGACAGGGGCGCTCAGCACCGCCAGCACGGCGGCGACCACCCGGTCCAGGACGATCCGGAGGCGCAGCCAGGACGAGACCGGCGGCGCCGGATCGTTGCGGGCGGTCACGTCGGCACTGTCACGACGGCGAGGACACCTCGGACCGGAGCGAGTCCACCACCCGTGCGACGTCACCCTCGCTCAGGCGGGGGTGCAGGGGAAGGCTCAGCGCGCGATCCGCCAGCTCGTCGGCCACGGGGGTGCCGCCCGGCCCCGGCCCCACGCCCTGTTCGGCGAACCACCCGAAGGTGTGCAACGGGCGGAAGTGGACGCTGGTGCCGATCCCCTGGGCCTGCAGGGACGCCTGCACGGCGCCCCGATCCGTTCCCTCGGGCAGGACCACGACCATCAGGTGGTCGGCCGAGTCGGGGTCGGCCTCACCGGGGACCAGACGGACGCCGGGGACGTCTGCGAGCGCACTGCGGTAGGCATCGACGATCTTCCGCCGTCGAGCCTGCAACTCGTCGAACCGGCGGAGCTGCACCCGAGCGACCGCCGCCAGCACATCGGGGAGGTTGGCCTTGAGCCCGTCGCCGAGCACGTCGTAGCTGAGCGTCTTGGCATCCGGCCGGTACCGGTTCCAGGCGTCCTTGCTCAGACCGTGGAGGCGGAACGATCGCGCGAAGTCGGCGAGCTCGGGGTCGTCGGTGGCCAGTGCCCCGCCCTCGGCGCTCGTCAGGTTCTTCGTGGCGTAGAACGAGAAGCAGCACCCGGCGGTGTCCCGGCCGCCGATCAGGCCCCGGTGGTCCCGGGTGCCCATGGCATGCGCGGCGTCCTCGATCAGCGGGACGCCGGCGACGTGGCACAGGTCGTGGATCGACTTCGGCACGGCGACGCCGGCGAAGTGCACGGCCACGACGGCGTCGAGCCCGGGCTCGCCGTCGAGCGCCGCTGCGAGCGAGGTCTCGCTGAGGTTGAGCGTGACCGGGTCGATGTCGAGCAGGACCGGCTCGAGTCCTCGGTGGTACGCAGCCATGGCGGTCGAGACGAAGGTCCAGGTGGGTACGCCGATACGGGCGCCCCGGGGGAGGCCCAGGTGGGCGACCGCGATCTCCAGCGCAGCCGTGCACGACGACACGGCCACGACGTGCTCGATGCCGACGTACTCGGCGAGCTCGGCCTCGAGTTGCGCACACTCCTCGCCGGTGGTGATCCAACCGCTGCGCAGCACGGCGGCAGCGGCCTCCACCTCGTCCTCGGAGATGTCCGGCTCGGAGAATCGGATCACGTCGGTCGACACCGCACCTGCCCCTGCGTCCGCCGCCCTCGGGCGGCACGCCTCGTCGTCGCTCCCGACCCGAGCGTACCGCCGGACCGTCGGAACCGCCCCGTCCGGCCGGGACCGCGGAGAACTTTGGTCGCCCTCTCCGGCCTGAGTAGTCTCGCCCCCGATGTCGAACCCGCTGAGCGACTTCCTCCGCGACTACCTCACGGTCGGGATCTTCGGCTCCCTGGGGTTCATCCTCGTCGGGCTGCTCCTGTTCATCGCCTGGCTGATCCGTCCCGACCGTCGGCAGGCGCAGAAGTACATCGCCTACGAATCGGGCGTGGACCCCGTCGGGAACATGTGGTCCCAGACGCAGGTCCGCTACTACATCTTCGCCCTGCTGTTCGTCATGTTCGACGTCGAGGCGGTGTTCATCTTCCCGTGGGCCACCCAGCTGGAGGTGTTCGGCTGGTTCGGTCTCATCGAGATGACGGTGTTCATCTTCGTCCTGCTCCTGGGCCTGATCTACGCCTGGCGCAAGGGGGTGCTCAAGTGGGCCTAGGTCTGGTCGAGAGCGGCAAGATGCCGGCGCCGCTCACCAAGCTCCTCAATCTCTCCCGCAAGTACTCCCTGTGGGTGTACCAGTGGGGCCTGGCCTGCTGTGCCATCGAGATGGGCGCCGCGTTCGGCTCGCCCCGCTACGACGTCATGCGACTCGGCGTCATCCCGCTGCCGGCCAGCCCCCGACAGGCGGACCTGGTGGTGATCTCCGGCACCGTGACCGACAAGATGGCCCCGGCGATCCTGCGGCTCTACGAGCAGATGCCCGACCCCAAGTACGTCATCTCCATGGGCTCGTGCGCCAACTGCGGTGGCCCCTACTGGGACAGCTACTCCGTGACCAAGGGTGTCGACCAGATCATCCCCGTCGACGTGTACGTGCCCGGCTGTCCGCCGCGGCCGGAAGCGCTGCTCGAGGGGGTCGTCCTCCTCCAGGAGCGGATTCAGAACGAGGACATGGCGGCTCGCTGGACCGGCGAGCCGATCGTGGTGGAGTGAGTCGTGGCCGAGGAGCAGACCGACACCACCGTGACCGATCCGGACGCCGCTGACGAGGCCGTCGAGACGCAGGTCGACGAGGCCCGCGACGGGATCGTGGAAGGGTTCCGACGCGAGCTCGGCGACGCCGTCGTCGCCAGCGAGATCCATCCCGGTCAGGACCTGTGGATCCGGGTCACCGCCGACGCGTGGCGCTCCGCAGCCGAGGCGGCCCGCCACGCCCTGGGCGCCCGCTACTTCTGCTTCCTCTCCGTCATCGACTGGCTGCCCTCGCCCTACGGGCGCTCCATGGACGCGGCGGTCGACCTCGAGCTCGCCCGGCAGGCGGGCGAGGAGCCTTCGGTGCCCTCGAGCGAGCTCCAGCACGGGGTGACGGGCGGTGACACCCGGTTCCAGCTCCTGGCCCGGGTGGCCGACGTCGGACGACCGGGCGAGTTCTGGGGCGTGACGCTCAAGGCCGACCTCGGAGACGACCTGACCGTGGACTCGTGGGTGCCCGTCTACGCCGGTGCCGACTGGCACGAGCGTGAGGCCTGGGAGATGTTCGGCGTGACGTTCACCGGGCACCCCGGCCTGCGGCACATGTACCTGCCGTCGGACTTCGAGGGCCACCCGATGCGCAAGGAGTTCCCGCTCCTGGCCCGCATGGTGAAGCCGTGGCCGGGCATCGTCGACGTCGAGCAGATGCCCGGTGCCGACGACGAGGCCGCCGACGAGTCAGGAGACGCCTCGTGACCGCCGTGACCGACCGTCAGAAGCTGCAGTACATCGCGGCGCGGGCCGCCGACGCCCGGGTCAACGTCGAGCTCGAGACCGAGGGGATGACCCTCAACATCGGCCCCCAGCACCCGGCCACCCACGGCACGCTGCGGATCGTCGCCCGCCTCGACGGCGAGCAGGTGATCGCCGCCGAGCCGATCGCTGGCTACATGCACCGCGGCTACGAGAAGATCGCCGAGGTCCGCACCTACGCGCAGGTGACCACGCTGGTCAACCGCATCGACTGGCTGGGCAGCTTCGCCAACGAGGTGCCGTTCATCCTGGCCGCCGAGCGCCTGATGGAGGTCGAGGCGCCGCCACGTGCGACCTGGATCCGGACGCTGCTCTTCGAGATGTCCCGGATCGCCAACCTGATCCTGTTCCTGGGCGACATGGGCGTGCAGCTCGGTGCGATCACGCCGGTCTTCTTCGCGTTCCGTGACCGCGAGTACGTGCTCGACCAGATCGAGCGGGTGACCGGCGGTCGGTTCCACCCGAACTTCGACCGGATCGGCGGCCTCAAGGACGACCTCCCCAAGGGGTGGCTCGAGGACACCAAGCGGGTGATGGACAAGGTCCGGACCTTCTGCGACGAGATCGAGGACCTGCTCATGGGGTCCGAGGTCTTCCAGGAGCGCACCCGCGGGATCGGGGTCATCCCGCCCGACGTCGCCGTGCAGTACGGGCTCTCGGGCGCCAACGCCCGGGCCTCGGGGATCGACTGGGACCTCCGCCGTGACGCCTGTGTCGGGCTCGCCTACCCCGAGGTCGACTGGAAGGTCTGGACCCACCCGGACGGGGACTCCTTCGCCCGGTTCTGGGTCCGTCTCCAGGAGGTCCGGGAGGCGACGCGGATCATCGACCAGCTCGCCGACGGCGTCCCCAGCGGTCCGGTCATGGCCAAGGTGCCCCGGATCATCAAGGTGCCGGCCGGCGAGGCCTGGGTCTCCACCGAGAACCCGCTCGGCGAGATGGGCTACTACGTCGTCAGCCAGGGCGACCTGACCCCGTTCCGCCTGAAGATCCGCTCGGCGAGCTTCAACAACGTGTCGATCACCCCGTGGCTGCTCCGCGGTGTCTACGTTCCCGACATCGTGACGATCCTCGCCTCGCTCTACTTCATCCTCGGGGACATCGACCGGTGACCTCGTTGCTCGGCCTGGAGCTCGCCTACTGGCAGTCGACCCTCATCAGGGTGCTGGCCGGTCTGGTCGCCGTGCTGCTGTTGACCGGCGGCGTGGTCTACCTCTACCTGTTCAAGTTCGTCTCGTTCATGCAGAGCCGGTTGGGCCCCATGGAGGCCGGACCGTACGGCTCGCTGCAGCTGCTCGCCGAGGTCGGCAAGTGGCTGCAGAAGGAGGACATCCACACCGAGGACAGCGACCGCCTGATCTTCGGGCTCGCACCGGCGGTGGTGCTCAGCTCCACGTTCCTGATGTTCGTGGTCATCCCGGCCGGTCCCGACCTGGTGATCGCCAACCTGGGCACCGGCATCTACTACGTGCTCGCCGTCTCCGCGCTGTCGGTGCTCGGCATCCTCATGGCCGGCTGGGCGTCGGCCAACAAGTACGCACTCATGGGCGCGCTCCGCGCGGGCGGGCAGCTGATCGCCTACGAGCTGCCGATGGTCCTGGCGGTCCTCGGTGTGGTGATCATGGCCGGCTCGCTCAACCTGCAGGACATCGTCCAGGCCCAGGCGACCGGCGAGATCTTCGGGATCTCGGCCATCGGCAACCCGTTCATCCTCACCCAGTTCGTCGCCTTCGCCGTGTTCATGATCGCCGTCCAGGCGGAGCTCACCCAGACGCCGTTCGACATGCCGATCGCCGAGTCGGAGCTGGTCGCCGGGTACCAGGTCGAGTACTCGGGCATCCGGTTCCTCGTCTACTTCATCTCCGAGTTCGCGACCGCCGTGGCCTTCGCCGCCGTGGCCTCCACCCTCTTCCTGGGCGGCTGGGCCCTGCCGGCGAGCTGGGGCCTCTCGGACGGCGTCATGAACGTCGTCGGCCCGATCCTGGTGGCCACCAAGGCGGTGCTGCTCGTCGGCGTGGTCTTCTGGACCCGCTTCTCCTTCCCGCGGTTCCGTGAGGACCAGCTCCAGCGGCTCGCCTGGAAGGTCCTCATCCCGATCGCGCTGGCGAACATCCTGCTGACCGCCGTGTTCAAGGTGGCCTTCTGATGCCCGACAAGCCCTCCCTCCCCAAGCCCTCCCTGCCCGGTGTCCTGAAGGGGCTCGGCGTGACCTTGCGCACGGCCAAGGAGACCATGTTCCCGGACGGGCTGCTGCGCCCGCCGGCCCCGTCCCGGGGTGCGGCCACGGTGCAGTACCCGCACGAGAAGGAGGAGCCGGCTCCCCGGGCCCGTGGCGTCATCACCCTCAAGGAGGACAACTGCACGGCGTGCATGCTCTGCGCGCGTGAGTGTCCGGACTGGTGCATCTACATCGAGGCCCACAAGACGCTGGCCCCGCCCCGCCGTGAGGGCGGCAAGCCCCGGCAGGTGAACGCGCTCGACCGGTTCGACATCGACTACTCGCTCTGCATGTACTGCGGGATCTGCGTCGAGGTCTGCCCGTTCGAGGCGCTGTTCTGGAGTCCCGAGTACGAGTACTCCGAAGTCCGGATCGCCGACCTGCTCCACGACAAGGAGCGACTCGGCGACTGGTTCGAGACCGTGCCCGACTTCGAGCCGCTCGAGGCGGGCTCCGAGGTGAAGGTGAAGAAGGTGCCGCGGTGACCCCGCTGCTCGCCGCGACCACCTTCGACGTTCCCGGGAACGTGGTCTTCGCCGTGCTCGCCGTGTTCATGGTCGTCGCCGCCATCCGGGTGGTCACGACCCGCAACATCGTGCACGCAGCCCTGTGGCTGGTCGTGGTGCTGGGCGGCAACGCCATCGTCTACCTGATCCTGCAGGCCGAGTTCGTCGCCATGACCCAGCTGCTCGTCTACATCGGCGCGATCATCGTCCTGTTCCTCTTCGGGATCATGCTGACCCGGGCACCGCTCGGGACCTCGGACGACCTCGACAACAACCAGCGGTGGCTCGGCGCCATCGTCGGGGTGCTGCTGCTGCTCGTGATCGGGTTCGCGGTCACCCGGACCTGGGGCGACGACCGCCTCGACTTCGCCGCCTACGACCTGCCCGTCGCGGACGAGACCGCCGGTGCGGTCGTGGAGCTCGGGGGCTCGGGCAACGGGCGGACCCAGGCGCTCGCCAACTCGATCTTCAGCGACTACCTGATCCCCTTCGAGGTCGTCTCGGTCCTCCTGACCGGCGCCCTGATCGGCGCCATCGTGCTGGCGAGGAGGGACTGACGCCGTGCTGTTGAACCAGTTCCTCCTGCTCGCCGCCGTCCTGTTCTCCGTGGGCGTCTACGGGGTGATCGTCCGACGCAACGGCGTGCTGGTGCTCATGTCCGTGGAGCTGATCCTGAACGCCGTGAACATCAACCTGATCGCCTTCAGCACCTTCTGGGGGCTGGGCGGTCAGGTGTTCGCCCTGTTCGTCATCGCCGTGGCCGCCGCCGAGGTCGGTGTCGGCCTGGCGATCGTGCTGCTCATCTACCGGAACCGCAGGTCGGTCGACATCGACCAGCTCGACGAGCTGAAGGGCTGAGGCGTACCCCATGTGGTTCTTCACACACGTCTGGATCATGCCTGCCGTCATGGCCGGCTCGTTCCTGCTGATCCTGCTGTTCGGCAAGCGGATGCGCTTCAAGGGTGCCGAGATCGGCATCACCGCCGTCGCCGTCTGCCTCCTGTTCGCGCTCGCCACGGCGTTCAGCTGGTTCACCTGGAGCGCCGACTCGCCGACGGTGTCGGCCGACGCCCCGGCCGAGGTGCTCGAGGCGGCCGAGGTCGGCGCCCTCGCCGAGGTGCCGGACCAGTGTTCCCGTGTCGTCACCGAGCTGCGCGAGGGCGAGGGTGCGGGTGGGGGCTCCGAGGCCTCGTCGTCACCCGAGTCCGCTCCGGCCGGTGAGGGGGCCGCCCCGGCCGCCCCGGGAACCGGCGAGTCGGCCGCCGGGATGCTGCCTGCCGCCGCCTCGGCCGGTGGCGGCGGCGAGGAGACGCTGACCCGCCCCGTGGTCCGCTGCGCGTCCTGGTTCGACTCCGGATCGGCGCTCATCACCTGGGGCACCCAGATCGACGGCCTGTCGGTGATGATGCTGGTGGTCGTCACGATCATCTCGCTGCTGGTCCACATCTTCTCCACGGACTACGTGCACGGGGACCGTCGCTACACCCATTACTTCGCCTTCCTGTCCCTCTTCACGGGGTCGATGCTCTTCTTCGTGCTCTCGCAGAGCACGCTGCAGATGATCGTCGGGTGGGAGCTCGTGGGCGTGTGCTCGTTCGCGCTCATCGGCCACTGGTGGGAGGAGAAGCCGAACTCCGACGCCGCCCTCAAGGCCTTCCTGACCAACCGCGTCGGCGACATCGGCCTCCTGGTCGGGATGATCATCCTGTTCTTCGCCGCCGGGTCATCGTTCTCGACCATGGACGTGAACGTGCTCGCCCAGGAGGGTGCGATCTCGCACGGGCTCCTGCTGGCTGCGTCGGCCTGCCTGATCCTGGCCGTCATGTCGAAGTCCGGTCAGTTCGTCCTCCACACCTGGCTGCCCGACGCCATGGCGGGACCCACCCCGGTC
>SXGS01051413.1_pt1 | contig 56190 bp, 39 predicted proteins | sample 3174681 | NCBI WGS metagenome assembly SXGS01 (sample SAMN11356861, study PRJNA531348) | freshwater metagenome | isolation source: freshwater sample F1-80 | place: China: Fuxian Lake, Yuxi | collected 2017-12-25
CTTCCATGGCGTGTCGCTGCGTCCTGTCCCCCCCGGCGAGTCCAAGCAAAAGGACGTGCGATACCTTCACATCCACGAGGATGACCAGTTCGACGTGGAACTCGTGACAAGTTGGGTCAGGCAAGCATCGGAGTTGCCCGGTGCCGAGTGCTTTTGATGGGGCGTCCGGGTGGGCGGCCCGGTCCCAGACTTCTGGCTGGAGGGTAGCCCCAGCGCACGAACCAGACGTTGCACCTGCCCGCGGCATCAGTTGATTCCAGGGTTCAAGTTACCGCAACCGCCACGGCAGGTGAGCGTGGTCGTTCGACGGCTGACAGACCGCGAACTGGACATTTCCGCCGGACCCGCGCAGCGTGGCAAGCGGATTGAACTTCGCCGGGCGACGATGGAAACGAAACGGTGACCGTTGTCTTCCCGCACCGCCAGGTGACTCCTCCTTACCCTGTCGGGAACATCCATGAAGAGTTCGCGTCCGTGCGTTTCGGTTGTGCTTCTCGTCGGCCTGTGCCTCGCGATGGTTTCCGTGCCGTCCCCGGCGCAAGACCCAACTCCGGTGATCGCCGCTCCGGTCCCACTGTTCAACAGCAAGGCCAAACTTGAACCGGCCACGGTCGAAGACACGCCTGAGGCGATCATCTCCCGCGTTGGCGACCGCGTGCGCGACCGGCACGCGCGCGAAGGGAAGTTCCACGCCTACGATCACTTCTTGCCGCTGTACTGGGAGAACCGCACGGTCGCAATCGAGATCATCGACCGCGTCGCCAAGGGCGGCGACAGCATCACCTACAACATGACCTCGCTTGCCCCGCTGAACTCGCCCAACCTGCGCCTGTTCTTCGAGGGCAAGGGCACAGTCGCGCAATACTCGAACAACCTGATTTCCAAGCAGATCGACCCGCTGCACTACACGGTCACCATCAAGACCAACACGAACGAACGCCGCCCGCTGAAGCTGGGCGACCGCATCGAGATGGAGTTTAGCCCGTTCCTGAAGCCGCCGGTCGCGGGGCGCACGAACTACTACGGGACCGCCCTTCTCTACGTCATCGGCAAGGGCGGGTTCGCGCCGTGGGAAGGTCGTGGCGACAAACTCGATTCGTTCCCGCTGCCCGACGAGGCGTTGCTCGGCGGAATGACCACCTCGCACCGGCAGTACTCTGACGAGCCGAAAGAACTCTTCAAGCAGATGGCGACGAACCTCGCCCCAGCCAATGCGCAGCCATTTGTGCTGGGTCGGCGGTTGCACCACAGCGATTTCGGAACGGGCATGCACTCCGAGCGCGGCAACCCGGTGTACACGGAACTCGTGGACAAACTCGGTCAGCACTACGTCGGTCGGAGTTGTGTCGCGTGCCACACCAACAACGGGCGCGCGATCCCCGCAAACGTCGGCGCACCAATGACCACGTACCTCGTTCGCGTTGGGAGTGACGCGAACGGCACGCCCCACGCGAAACTCGGCTCCGCACTGCAGTCGCAAACCGCGAAGGGCGAGGCCGAAGCCGGCGTGACCATCAACGGTTGGGTAACCACCAATGGCACCTACGGTGACGGCACCGCGTTCACCTTGCGGAAGCCGACGTACAAGTTCACGGGCGTCGTACCGGAGTTCTTCTCGGTCCGCATCGCGCCGCCGCTAGTCGGTCAGGGTCTACTCGAAGCGCTCGACGAATCCGACATCAGCGCCGGTGCGAAACCGAAGAACGGCCGCATCCGCACAGTGACCGACCCCGAGACTCGCGATCTCCGACTGGGGCGATTCGGCTGGAAGGCCGGGCAGGCGAGTCTCAAACATCAGATCGCGGGCGCGCTCAACAACGACATGGGCGTGACGACTTCCATCTACCCGAAACTCGATCGGGGTTCGGAACAAGGCGATCGCGGAACGGCCACGAAGCTCGCGGATGCGGACCTGGAGAACATGTACCGCTATGTTGCGGCGCTCGGCGTTCCACCGCGCCGCGACCTCGACGACGCCGACGCGAAACGCGGCGAGAAACTGTTCGCCGATGCGAACTGCGTTCAGTGTCACACACCGAAGCTGAAAACGAGTGCGTTCCATCCGCTCGCGGAACTGCGAAGCCAGACGATCCGGCCCTACACGGACATGTTGCTTCACGACCTGGGCGCGGGTCTGGCCGACAACATGGCCGAGGGCAACGCGACGGGCGCGGAGTGGCGGACGACGCCGCTGTGGGGCATCGGCTCGACCGCGGGTGTCAGCGGCGGGGAATCGTACCTCCACGACGGCCGCGCACGCACACTCAGCGAAGCCATCCTCTGGCACGGCGGTGAAGCACATGACGCGAAGGAAGCGTTCCGCAAGATGCCAATCGCGGATCGGGCCGCGCTACTCAAGTTCTTGAAATCTCTGTAAACGAGGTGTTGCGCGGCATGGCGTTCCGGTCAGACCGAACAGCACCGCCGACCGAACGATCCGCGGTAACTCTGTGATTCGCGGGGCGCTGATCTCGAACCGGCGAACTTCGACTGAGCAACCACACGTCAATGCGTTGCACGACCGGAGGCGAAAACACGCTCCTTGCCACCCAGTCGGAGGAACGTCGAGAACGGATCGGCGAACCGATCGAACGGATCGACATCAGGACTCCACACACGCGTTTGCTCCCACGTCTTGCTGACTGGCTGCGGCGCGATTGTCGCGTGATCGAGCTTCGGGCGCGCCGCGAAGACCGGTTGCGGTACGGAGCGAGCCGGCCTATCCCGCAACAGGTCGAACCGGTCGTCTGAGAAGGTGTTCACGTAACGGTTGTGGAGAAGACTCACGTCGTGCGGGCATCGCTCACTGGCAACGTCAGGCGCGAACGCGCGTCCGTCGTCCACCGGGCAACTCGCGAAGAACTCATCGCCCGCGAGTTCCACGGCGGCCCGTTCCCGTCCGCGGCCTCCCTTGTGGCACTTCACGCAGTTATCGAGATTCGCGACGTTCTTGTGTTTGCGCGCCATGTTCGCGGGTGTGTGTTCGTGACACCCGTAGCAGGTGTAGGTCGCGTAGGCGTCGGCTCTCGCGTGGCAGGTCTTACACGCGTTCGCGGCAACATTTTTCTTCCGCCCGTGGCCGATTGGGAACGAATGCTTGAAGTCGCCCAGCGTCCCGCCGGTCCACGTGTTCGTCGTGTGGCACTTCTGGCAGTCGGTTCCGAACTTGCTGCCCGCGTGAACCTTCGGCTCCGCGTGGCACGACACGCAGGTCGTCGGCGTGCCCTTGAACTTGTTATCGACGTGGCATTTCTTGCAATCGACCGACACGTGCTTGCCAGTGAGTTTGAAGGCGGTCAGGTTGTGGTCGAACGCGGCGCCCGGGCCGGCTGTCGGGATGGACGCGAGCTTCCACGTTTCAGTCGCGTGGCACTGCTTGCAGTCCGTGCCGAACTTGCCGAGGTGAGTCTTCGGCTCCGTGTGGCACGACACACACGAGGCCGGCGTGCCCTTGAACTTGTTGTTGACGTGACACTTCTTGCAATCGACTGCGGTGTGATGGCCCGTCAGCGGGAAGGCCGTTCGGCTGTGGTCGAACGTGCTGCCGCTGCTGCTTCCGGTACGCACGGGGAACGATGTCGCGTGCCAGGTGTTGGTCGCATGACACTTCGCGCAGTCGGCCCCGAATTGCCCCATGTGTACCTTCGGCTCCGCGTGGCAGCCGGCGCAGGTCGCGGCCGTGCCCTTGTAGGTGCCAGATGTGTGGCAAGACTTACAGTCGGCGGATGCGTGCTTGCCGGTGAGCGCGAACGCGGCGCAGTTGTGGTCGAAGGTGCCCAGGTCGGTGAGCGCCGCGTGTTCGCCCTTGTGTTCGGTGTGGCAGTTGCGGCACTGCGTGTTGTTGGCGAGCCGGCCGTGCAGCGGTTGGTGGCCGTCAATCTGCCCGCGAACGTCGGTGTGGCACGCCATACACCGGTCGGCCATCGTTTCCCCACTCCACGGCGGGACGTGGCAGGCGGAACACTTCCCGCCCAGTTCGGCGTGCGAACTGACCCCGCCGAGTTGAACGCTGCCCCTCGGTTGCGCGTTGAGTTTGCCAGGACTGAACATCCCGCCGCCGGTCAGCGCGACACCGACGCACACCGCGCACACCGTGACCAGCACGGCGATCCGCCCCGGACTCAGATTAAACGCTTTCGACATGAGTCGCCTATCGCACGAACGCGGCGTAGTAGAGCGCCGCGGCAATGTGCACGAACGCCAGCGTAAACACCGCCGCGCCGAGCGGAATGTGCAGCACGTGCCACAACGCGAGTAACCGCCGCGCCAGCGCGAGGGACGCGATCTGAACCTGCACGTTATACCGCTGCATCAATAAACGTTCGAGCCGGGCGGTACGCACCCCGGTTTTTTTCAGTTGGCGAATTGCCTGCCGAATCCGTCGGCGGTGGAGCCAGCGCTGGACCCCACGTCCCAGCACCAGCGCCCACTCGCGGCGAGGAACTTCGGTTGCGGTTGCGAGCGCCTCACTCTTCGCGAGGTCGATTCCCTCGGCTTGCAAATCGCGATCGGCCTCCGCGATCTGGTCTTCCAGTTCCCGCACCGCGACTTCGGCTCCGTCGATCGTTCGCGGCACCGCGGTGTAGATGTAACGCCCCACGAAACCGCTCAGGACGATCACACCTGTTAATGCCGCCAGCACACCCGCGAGTCCGTGAAAACTCCCGCCGGAGTGAAGTAGGACGAGACACGGCCCGACCAACCCGGTCACAATGTGAACCTTCAGCCAGGTACTCATCCGGCCGCGGTGGAAGTTCCGCACGCGCTTCCGAAGAGTGTACAACGTCTCCGTCGCCAACATCAGCGCGAAACCAGCAATTCCAAGCGCATATCCGACCGTGCTGCTCGCGTCTGGCGCACCGCGGCGGCTCAGGAGCAGGTACACGCCGGTGATCAGCGCGACCGCGGCCAGACCGACGAACAGCTCGTAACTCCGCGGGCGAGGGCGCGATTGTGGCAATCGCGGCGCGACCGGTGGCGGCGAAGGCAAGTCGAACGGAACTTGCTGTTCCGGTTCTGGTTGTAGCGCCGCTTGCGGCTTCGCGGGTACTTCAGCAAACAGCCCGCGAACCTTCCCGGCCACGACCCACTTGGTTGAACTGCCTTTGCGCACGAATTCGGTGGGGAGCAGTTGCCCGTCTTCGGCCATCCGTTTCAGTTCGACGGACGACGCCCGCCCGGCTTGCACTCCGCCGCGCGTGTAGTGCCAGCCTTCTTCCTCGCGCGCGGGTGGAGGTGAATCACTCCCCGCGCTGGGGTCCACTTCAGCACCGCAATGAGGGCACAATTCCACTCCGCCCGACAGCGGAAGGAAGGAGTTCTCGCACTGCGGACACGTAACCTTCCCACCACCCATCGTTTAACCCGGTACACGAGTGAGTTCCCACTTACGGTAGAAGCCCGCGAGGTGCGCCATCGCGTTCGCGCTCCGCAGCGCGTCGCGAACCGGCGTGATGTCCGCCTTACCGATGATGAGTTTCTGGAGCGGACGCGACCACGTTTGATCGCCCATCACCAGCGCGCCAGCGATTGTTCGTTCACCGATGATGAGCCGGACGCGGTTCACGTCGTCCTGCTCGCTGAGAACCCACGACTTCGGCACAATCCGCCACGCCTCGCTTTCGCCGCGTGTGATCGCGACGAGGTCTTCGTTCTTCCCGCCACCGACGGCCCCGATAATTGTGACCTTCAAGCCCGTCATTTGCGTGACGTTGAACGGCACGCTCTTGGTGTAAGCGATGCCCGCCCCGGTCATGTTCGCGCCCGCTGTCCGGCCCTGCGTCAGCGCGGTCGGCCAGAGTACGTCGAGCGTGGGTTTACCGCTTGCCGGGTCAAAGACCTCCGCGACGTCGCCGGCCGCGAAAATGTCTGCCGCGCTCGTCTGGAGGTACTCATTCACGATCACGCCGCGGTCCACCTTCAACCCGGCTTGCCGGGCGAGATCCGCGCGTGGCTTCACGCCAATCGCTACCCCGACCACATCGCACGCGATTGTTTTCCCGTCCGCCGTTTCGACGCTGCCGACACGGTTGCGCCGCGCGCCGACGTGCTTGATCTGAGTATTCAGGTGAACCGTGACGCCTTCTTCACGGAGTCGGTGCAGGACGATGTTCGATTCCGTTTCGTCGAGCACGTCGGCCATGTATCGCGTGCCGCGAAGGAAGTAATGCACCGTCATGCCGCGGGCGCGAAGCCCTTCGACCAGTTCGAGCGCGGTGACTCCGCCGCCGACGACCACCGCGGCTCGGCCGCGCCCGGTTTGACCGATGATGTGTTGGGTATCGTCGAGTGAGTCCAGTTTCACCACACCGAACAGGTCGCCACCGGGGAACGGCGCGGGCACCGCGACCGCACCAGTCGCGAGCAACAACCGGTCGTACGGCAAGCGTTCGTCGCCTTCGAGGAGCAGTTCGTGTTCCGCGCAGAGGATGTTTTCGACGTTGGCCGCAACGCGTTCGAGTTTGATCGCGCGCACGTCGTCGGGGTTGCGCACCGCGAGTTGTTTCTCCGGAATGTCGCCGCGAAGCAGATACGCGAGACCTGGGCGCGAGTAGAAATCGTGTGATTCCGCACTGACCATTGTGATGCGAGCGTGCGGATCGCGTTCGCGGATGGATTCGGCCGCCGCGAGACCGGCGATGCCCGAACCGACGATGACATAGCGGGCGACCATCGGTGGCTTCAGAGTGTGAATAAGGGGATGCGCTCGAAGCTCAGCACGCCGCGCGGGCACCGCTTGACGCACTCGCTACAAGTCAGGCAGTGGCTGTCGTGAATCGGGATGCCGCGGTGCGCGTGTGCGCGAACATCGATCTCCATCGGGCAGTTGTACGAGCAGATACCGCACTGCACACAGCGTGCGGGGTCGGGAACCACCTGTGCTTCCGCGCGCGCCTCGTGTCGCGATTCGATCCGGCCCGCACCGGCAACACACGACGGCGGCTGGGGGGGTGCCGCGGGTGCTGCGGGTTCAGGGAACAGTCCGCGGACCTTCTTCGCCACGATCCACTTCGCATCCGCGCCGCGGCGCACGAGATCAGTCGGTGCGAGCCGGCCGTTCGCGGCCAATCCCTTCAACTCCTTGGCCGTGACCGGGCCGCTTGGCTTACCGTCGCGTGTGTGGTACCACCCGGTTAGCCGTTCCCCACAGGACGGGCAATCCGCGTCGCCTTTCACGGGAAAGAAGATCGCGTGACACCGTGTACAACGAGTGGCGTCCACAGACATCGAAACCCTTCTCCGGGTGTGAAGTTTCGTGTGCAGGGTGGTTTGTGCGAGTGCGGTCGATGACGGCGCCGTAGTGTTCGCTCAAGTATGCCCACCCTCGCGGCGGACCACAAGACCGCCGGGTGGTTCTGGCAAGGTCTTTCATAAGGTTTTCAGAGTGGTCCGCTCGCGGACCGAACGGATCGCGGTCCAAACGGCGCACAGCACGGCGAAACGCATCACGGTCTCCTGGCATGGGTGCGGAGCGGGTCTTCGTCAGATCCCGGCACAACAACTCGAACCCACCCAGGGTGGACAATCGCGGACAGTAGTGTGGAGTGACAAGGGATTGAAACCACGAACGGGAGTTGGACACCCCGACCGCCGTTCGCGTTTCCAGCAGAGGCCGAATTTACGCCGCGCGGCGCTTCATCGGGCCGGTGTGGGCATCCAGTACGCGCATCAAGGAATCGAAGCGACGGGTCACGCGGGACTGCTCGACGATGGCCCACGCGTGAAGCACACCGGGCACGTAGAGCAGAATGGTAAGCCCGAAGTTTTTGACGGCTTGCGACGGGGATGCAGTCAGGAGCACTGCGAGCGGCGGACACAGGATGACGAGGACGGCCAACATGATATGACTCCAAAGGCCCGCATCAGGTCGGTGATGAATAATCCACCTCCACCTTACAGGACGAATGGTGAGTACCTGCTTAACGAGTCCTGAAGGACCGATGATAATTGGACCCGTCGCACCGGATACTTCGGTCACCACGCAGATAACTCAACCCGTTCCCGCTCGTGCCGTTTGTAACGCGATGGCGACGCCCGTTCGTGTACCCCGGAATCGCGTGTGGATTTCACTTTGCCGTGGCTTCCGCCGCTTGCGGCGCACCAATTCTCACGGATCGAACTTCACAGTTGGGTCACGATGCTGCATCCGCTTACGGTCGGCGGGGTCGGCCAACGCGTGCAGGAAGTGAACAATGTCCCAGATCTTGTCCGGCGTGCCCGACGGCGCGGTCGTGACGTGCTGACCGAACGACGGCATCGCCACCGGCACGATGCCCCCGTAAATGCGAGCGTACAGATCTTTGCCGGTGCGCCCGCCGCGATACACACCCAGCGTCAGGTTTCGCGGTTGCACAATGGTTCCCCACGCATCCCATTTCAGTTGTTGCGCGCGACCGTAGTTCGCGTGGCAACTGCCGCACCCGAACTCCGGCGCGTTGTACAGCCGGAACCCGCGAACCGCCGACTCGATGCGTTCCTTCTCCGTCATCGGCTTCTCTTGCGGCACCGGAATCTCGCTCTTCTCCGCGACGCCCCAATTGATCAGCACCGCAAGTTCCAGTTGCAAAAACAACCAGTCCAGTTCGCCACTCTCGTAGATGGGATCGTCGCCGCCCGGCCTGCTCGCCCGCATGAGCGTAGCGAACTCCGTTTCCCCGCGAACGCTCAGGTGGATCACGTAACTCACCACGTCTTCGAGTTCCGTGTCGGAGAGGCTACCGAACGCGGGCATGATGGTGCCTTCGATGCCAACGCGAACGGTCTGTATCAGATCGCTGCGCCGGGCTTTGCCACTCGCACCGAGACCTGCCTTCTTGGGCGCCGTTGGTGACGGAAACGCGGTGACGTACTTGAAGACGCCCTGCCGGTAGTCACGCGGCATCGGACCGGCTTCCACCGCGTAGGCCGGGTCGCCGGCCCCGCTCGGTCCGTGGCACTGCATGCACCACCGGCGGTACACCACCGACCCGCGAGCCAGCGTAGCATCGTCGAGTTTCAGTTCCGCCTTCGCCTCGTTCGCAGCCTGCCAGTCGGCTTCCCAGTCCTTCAGTTTCGCCTTGCCGAGTTTCGTGCGAATGTCCTTCAGGTTCGCGCCGAAACTCACCGACTGGTCGAACCGCACCACCCCCGTCGCGACCACCTGCTCCCACGCGGGTACGCGAACAGTCGGCGCCGCGGGCGTGCCGAAGTGTGCGTCGAGGAGGCGCGTAATCCGGTCTGCCTGCACCGGCATCCACACGTCCTGTTCGTAGATGGTGGGATCGAGAATCGCCTTGTTGAGTTGTTTGCGGAGGTCGGCCGCGAGATCGGCGTCCGGCGTGTTGGGGAGCAACCGCATGCTCCGAAGAGGCGGGAACTGGGCCGTGTGCCACCGCGCCGGTGCGCCGTCGGGGATCTTCACGGCAAGCAGGTCGGTGCGCGCCGGGTATCGCCCCGATGGCACGGTGAGTGTCCCGGCCTGTGAGGGTGCATCGGCGAACGTTGGAGAGCCGCACCCGGCGAACGCGAACGAAGCGAACGCAACACATGCGAGAGAATAGTTCATCGGCTCCTCTCGACCTTTAGAACACAGGGCCTCTGCCCTGTGCTACGTCCGACGGCCCCTACCGGGGCGAATACAACCAACGGTCTTCCGCCCGGAGGGCCGACTGACGTAGCACAGGGCGGAAGCCCTGTGTTGCATTCGGCGCCAGAATGCGAACAATAACACATCCCGTCTTCCGACGGACAGCCTGAGACTACGGACCACATTCTATGAACCGGGCCGTCCACGCCGCCGCAACACTCGGCCTGCTCTTCACCATACTCCAGGCACGCGCTCAGCCATCCGCTCCGCCCGCACCAGAGCCGGCCACGCTGCGCGGCGAGTCCGCACAGACCCGCAAGCGGCTCTTCGAGATCGAACAGAAGCTGATAGCGGGCAAGCACGCGGACGCGGCCGACGACCTCCAACGCGTCCTCGACGAGTCCGGCGACGACCTCATTCTCGTTGAAGCGAACTACGCCCGCCCGGCACGACTGGTCGCGCACCAGATTCTTGCCAAACTCCCGGGCGACGTGCTGAAGGCGTATCAGGACCGCGTCGATCAACCCGCGAAGAAGTTACTCGCACAGGCGAAGCTGGCGCGAGACCCGCGACCGCTGTGGCAACTGCTCGACCGCTACTTCGTCTCGCACGCCGCGGACGAAGCACTCCTGCTGCTCGGTGATTTTCTCTTCGAGCGCGGCGAGTTCCGCGCGGCCGAAGGCATGTGGCGCCGGCTCGTGCCCGACGCGGGTGCAGACGTGACGTACCCGAACTCGAAAGCTGACCTCGCGCTCGTTCGCGCGCGCATCGTCCTCGCGGTGATCTTCACTGGGGACACCGCACGCGCCAAAGAAGAGTTCGACGCGTTCCAGACGAAGCACCCAACCGCGACCGGCACGCTCGCGGGCAAGACCGGGTTGCTCACGGGCACGCTCAAGACATTCCTCGACGCTCCGCCGAAGCTCACGCCGGAAGCGACCACCAACGCGTGGCCAACCTACGGCGGCAATCCCGAGCGCACCGGGCGCGTACCGGGCGGCATCCCGCGTTACTGGCCTTCAAAGACATCCTGGGAGAAAGCCCTGGGGCCGGTGGACGAACGGCCGGGCGGGCCACTCGGCACGCTCAACCCACCAGCGCGCCAGCCGTTCGGACACCCGGTCATCCTAAACGGCGAAGTGTTCGTCGCGGACGCGACGCGTGTCTTCGGGTTCAACCTCCAAACCGGCGAACCGACGCGGGCCTACAACCGCAACGCAACCCCAAAGACCCCGGCCGCGTGCGCCTCGCTCACAGCGTCCGGCGGGTTGCTCTACGCGCGGTTCGGCCCAAGCGTAGTTCGCGCCCCGGAGGCGGTCAGCGGCGTGCCGGAAGAGTCGTCGCTCGTGTGCTTCAAGCCTCAGGGCGACGAACTGAAACAGCTCTGGCGGCTCTCGCCACCGGAAGACCCGAAGGTGCCGGCCGCGTGGGAAGGCGCGCCGCTCGTCGTCGGAAAGCGCCTCTGGGCGGTGTACGCCAAGTTCGAGGGCGGGCGTGTCGTTCATGTCGCGGTGGGCTACGACTCGGTCGAGGGCGACAACGAACCGCAGCGCCCCGCGTGGATCGTGGATTTGTGTGACAGCGGACAACCCGTATCGAACGACATGCGCACGCGGCAGGAATTACTCACGCTCGCGGGTCGGCACATCGTGTTCTGCTCGAACGCAGGCGCCGTGGTGGCGATCGACGCGGCCACCGGGCAGCGGGCCTGGGGCTTCCGCTACGCGCGGTCGCGCAAGGCCGCGGCACACCCAGGCGGCGACCCGAGTCCAGCGGTCGCGTTCGGCGGGCGCGTGTTCGTCGCGCCTGCGGATGGCGAACGAGTCTACGCCCTCGATGCGCACACCGGCCAACTGGTGTGGGAATCCGGCCCGACCGAAGGCGCGCGCATCGTCGGCGTCGCGAACAACCGGCTGGTCGTGAGCGTGACAGGCCCGGTCCGCGGTTTGCGAGGACTGGCTCTCGACACCGGTTCGCACCGCCCAGCGGACGGCGGCTGGGTGCAGAGCAACGGCGGCGGCACGCTCCCCTACGGGCAAGGCTTGGTCACCGACGATGTGATCCTTTGGCCGTCGCGCGAAGGGTTATACTTCGCCGATCCCGACACAGGCCGACCCACCGACGCCCGCCCGAATCCGTGGCGCGCCCCGTTCCCGAACTTCCTCAAGAACTACTTTGGCCACCTCGCCTACGCGGACGGCGTGCTGGTCGTGGTCACGCCGACTCAGGTTTGGGGCTACCGCGCGGAGCCGGACAAGATCGTCCCCCGACCGGACTCCACGCCCCGCGACCGGTTCGACATCATCGTGGAGAGTGCCGAGCGTGAGTACGCCACCAACAACCGCGCGGAAGCGAAACGCCTGCTGTGCGAAGTGGCGACGAGTGACCTGCCAGCGCCACTGCGCGCGTGGGCCGCAGCCCGCCTGATCCAGTGGTCGCCGCGGGTCTCGGACCACAAGATGCTGCCGCTGCCTGTTCCGAACGCGCTCCGCCCGGAGTTGATGGGCGAGTGGCTTCTCGGCGCCGACGGAATCCCGGTCACGCTCGAAACTTTCCTCCAGCAACACCTGGGTCGCGTTCCAAGGGCCGCATCAGTCCCGGCCACCGCGAGCGACAACAAACCACGCGTGCCGGGGTTGACGACCGACGCAGACTTGGACCGCACGCTGAAACTACCCGCCGGCGTGTCGCCGCTGCGCGCAATCGCGGGCGTGTCGTGTTCGTCGAAGCGGTTGTTCGCCGCCGGACTTCAGAAGGTAGTCGCGATCCCGCTCGACCAGAGCGTCGAAAGCGAGCACGTCGCAGCCGAGGTGTTCACGCACGCGGCCGACCTGCGCGAAGGGTTCGTCGCGGTCGGGCCCTACGCGGTCGCCGTGTACGGCGTCGCTCGCGAACCGGTCTGGGTGTTCCGCGTGCCCGCAACTGAGCGCCTGCCCAACGGCACCCTACCCTATCGCTTGCGTGCGGCGGAAGCGTCGCTGGCGCCTTCACTGTCGTCGTTCGTTCTGGCGGGGCCATGGCTCCTCGCACGCATCGGCGAATATCACCTGATCGCACTCGACCTACACGCGCACCGGGTCGCATGGGTTCTCGGCGCGACCGGGCGCAGCGGCTACGAGCCGCTGCAATTCGCATCCAACCCGCGGTTCGGCCCGCACTTCGCCGTGCACGGGGAGTTCGTTGTCGCCCAACTCTCCGACGGGCGCCGCTGGTTCGTCAAACTCAAAACCGGCCGACTCGCAGCACAGCCAGCGTTGGGCGAAAACACCGCACGCGTCAACTGGCCGCACGCGCCAACCGAAGTGAGCAATCACCTCGCGCTCGCGGACGGGGCTGGTCTGGTGCGGCTCGTACAACTCGCCGGGCGCGTGAAGTGGGCCTACGAAGTGGACCACGACGACGGTCTCGCGGGCGATCCGCCGCAGGTCCGGGCATGGGGCGATTCAGTGCTCATCGCGGTACGGCGCAACCACGGCATCGAGATCGAGTGCGTGAGCGCGACCGACGGCAAACGGGTGTGGGAGACTCCCGCGTTCGCAGACGCGGACCGCATCGACCTGTTCGCGGCCGACGCGGACGCGGATCACGTTTACGTTCCGGTCGCGAACAAGTTGTTCGCGTTCACGTTGAGCGATGGCAAGACCGCGTGGACCGCGGACCTGCCCGCCTCGCCCACCGGCTGGGTCGTTCGCGCCGGGAAGTCGTGTGTGGTCGCGTACCCGGCGCAGGCAACCCCGCATGAGCCAATGGAAACGGTGCTCACGCGGCTGACGAAATCGTTCCAGGCGGAACCGTACGTGTGGCGACTCCCCGGACTCGGGGCCACGCTGTATGATGCGTGGGTCGATCGCGCGCTCCCGGTGCTTCTGTTCGATCCAGAAACGGGCAAACGCCTGGGTCGTTACGACATCCCCGCGCGCGGCCCGTCTGTGACCGTGTGGTTCGACGCCGACACCGCCGTCTTCGCCACCGGCGACCGCGTGGTGTGGCTGAAATAAGTGGTCTCAAGTCCACAAGTCGCAAGTCACAAGTCGGAAGGCTGTGTCTTTGACTTGTGACTTGCGACTTGTGGACTTGAGACTGGAGAAAGCCGTGCCGGTAAGAGCGGAACCCGTGGGCCTCAGCGGTGACGACGCGCACGCGGTCGATCAGTTGCGTGCCGGCGCAGAGCGCATCCTCGAAGAGTGCGGCAAGGTCATCGTCGGCCAGAAAGACGTGATGGAGCTATTGCTCATCGCGCTGCTGTCGCAGGGTCACGCGCTTCTCGTGGGCGTGCCCGGCCTGGCGAAAACGCTCATGATCCGCACGCTCGCGGACAGCATGAACCTCACGTTCAATCGCGTGCAGTTCACCCCCGACCTCATTCCGACCGACATCACCGGCACGCGAATGATCGAGGAAGATCCGGAGACTCATCGACCGACTTTCAAGTTCCTCCAGGGTCCGCTGTTCGCCAATGTGGTACTCGCAGACGAAGTGAACCGCACGCCGCCGAAGACACAATCCGCACTGCTCGAAGCGATGCAGGAGAAGCAGGTCACGGTGGCCGGCGTGCGGCACCAACTCCCGGAGCCGTTCTTCGTGCTCGCGACCCAGACCCCGATCGAACAGGAAGGCACGTACCCGCTGCCCGAAGCGCAGCAGGACCGCTTCATGTTCACGATCAACGTGGGCTACCCGAGCGAAGAAGAAGAGTTCCGCATCATCGAGGCGACGACTTCCTCTCACCGGTCACAACCGGATCGAGTGATCAACGGCGCCGAACTGATGGCGATGCAGCGCCTCGTACGGAAGGTGCCCGCGGCCGGCTTCGTGATCCGCTACGCGATGCGGATCGCCCGCCTCACACGCCCAGGCACTCAAGACGGCGAAGCACCCGACCCGAACGTGCCGGACTTCGTGAAGAAGTACGTGACTTGGGGCGCCGGTCCGCGTGCCGGTCAAAACCTGATCCTCGCGGCGAAGGCCCGCGCGCTACTTCGCGGGCGCACCTACGTCGCGACCGAAGACGTGAAAGCAGTCGCGATGCCCGTGATGCGGCACCGGATCGTTACCAACTACAACGCCGACGCCGACCGCGTCACGCCCGACGAGGTCGTGCGTAAACTGCTGGCGCTGGTTCCGGCGCGGGCGGCGGAGTGATTTGTAGGGTGGGTCAAAGCTTTGCGCAGGCCCACCACGCGACGCCAGAACGATCAACCTTGTGACTTGAACTCATCGCTGGTGGGCCTGCGCAAAGCCTTGACCCACCCTACACAACCATGGCCAACCCAATCGACACCGCTGTTCTGTCGCGCATCGACCGCCTCGAACTTGAGGCTCGGCTCGCGGTGGAGGGCTACCTCGCGGGCAAGCACCGCAGCCCGCGACAGGGGCTTGCCGTCGAGTTCGCGCAGCACCGCGAGTACGCCCCCGGCGACGACGTGAAGCACATCGACTGGAGCGTGTACGCACGCACCAAGCGGTACTTCATGAAGCAATACGAGCAAGAAACGAACCTCGTCGCGTGGCTGATCGTGGACGCGAGCGAGTCAATGGGGTACGCATCCGGTGAGCGCAGCAAGTACGACCTCGCCAGCACCGCGGCAGTGGCGATGGCGTACCTCGTGCTTCAACAAGCCGACACAGTGGGTCTGAGTTTGGTCGCGAACGGCATCCGCGCGTACCTGCGGCCGTCAGGCCAGATGAACCAGTTGCGTGAAGCATGCCGCGTCCTTGCGGACGGCCCGTTCCCTGGCAGCGGCGGGATCGCGCGCGGCGTGGACGAACTGGCGGGGCGCACCGGCCGCCGCGGGGTCGTGTTCCTGTTTAGCGACCTGCTCGACGACGTGCCGGACATCCTCGCGGGGCTTCAACACCTGCGCTACCAGAAGCACGAAGTGGTTCTCTTCCACACACTCGACGCGGCCGAAATCGATTTCCCATTCCGGCAGACCACGCTGTTCCGCGGGCTGGAAGGACTACCGGAAATCCTCACCGACCCGACCAGCATCCGCGACAACTACTTGAAGGCGCTTCACGCGCACATCGAATCGATCGAAGCCGGCTGCCGGCGTTTGGAGATCGACTACGTGAGGCTCCGCACCGACGCCGACTTGGGCCACGATCTTGCCGCCTATCTGCAAAAGCGCCACGGGCGGTAACGCCGGTTGCGCCTTGTTCCGCCGCAAGCGCGGAACACATTTGCCACTACCCATCGCCACCGCACTTCGAGTACACTTGACCTACTGCCGAACAGCCGCTTCCGCTGGTCCCGCCTTTCCGAAGGGCTTCGCTATGCCCGTCCCGACCGATCCGACTGAGTACTTCTCTCGCCGCACGCTTCTGCGCTTTGCGCCCCTGTCGCTGCTCGGACTCGCAGCGCGAAGCAGCGCAAGCACGCCCGACGGCGGCGGCGGAAAGGCGAAGGCGCTGGTCCTCCTGTACATGACCGGTGGCCCGGCGCAGCAGGAGACGTTCGACCCGAAGCCAGACGCGCCCGAGGGAACTCGTGGCGAGTTCAAACCGACCGCCACGAATGTCACCGGCATCCAGGTTTGCGAACACTTGCCGTTGCTCGCGAAGCAGGCGGACCGGTTCGCGATCATCCGTTCGACGTGGCACGGGTCGGACACGCACGGCGTCGGCGTTCACTACAACCTCACTGGTCTGAAGCACGCGCCGCGATCAGCCGGCGAGCCGCAAGTCGATCGGCGCGACCCGCCGTGCATCGGGGCAGTCGTGAGGCACCTCCGAGGGGACCGCAACGGGCTTCCGGGCGCGGTGCAACTCCCGCGACAGGTCGGTGACCAGAACAACGCCTACTGGGGCGGTCAGCACGCGGGGTTCCTCGGCCCGCGATTCGACCCGCTATTCCTCCACGATGAAAACTGGCTCCCCGGCGATCCGCTTCCGGGCCTCGCGCCCGCGTCCGATGTCGGTCTGGAACGGCAGACGGCGCGCACCGGGTTGCTCGATGCGCTGCAGTCGAACCGCCCGGGCGCGAGCGGTTCCGATCAGGACTTCATGCGGTTCCAGCGGCAAGCGATCGACATGCTGCAATCGTCCGCGGCGTGGAAGGCGTTCCGACTAGATGACGAGAAGCCCGGCACGCTCGCGCGGTACGGCGACAACCGCTTTGGGCGAAGTTGCCTCGTTGCGCGCCGACTGGTCGAAGCCGGGGTCGGGTGCGTGACGGTCCCGTGGACCTTCAAGCAGTCCGAGCAGAACTTCGACACGCACAGCAAGCACTTCCCGAAGATGAAGGACAAGCTCCTGCCGACCATCGACCGCGCGATGGCGGCGCTGCTGGACGACCTCACGGAACGCGGGCTGTTCTCGGAAACGCTGGTGGGCTGGACCGGCGAGTTCGGGCGCACGCCGAAGATCAACGGCGGGGGCGGGCGCGACCACTGGGGTCGCGTGTACTCGACCGTACTCGCGGGCGGCGGGGTGAAGGGTGGGCAGGTCATCGGCAAGAGTACGAAGGACGGCGGGCTTCCGGCCGACGACGCGGTTCACGTGTCGGACTTCTTCGCGAGCATGTACCACGCACTCGGCTACACGTCCGCAAGCGCGGTGAAGGATGTGGCCGGCAGGCCGCACCACTTCGTGCAGGGGCGCGTGGTCGCGAGGCTGTTCGAGTGAGGGCGTAGAGGTTCTTCTCAATTCCACGTCACGAACGGCACCGGCAGCAGGAACGCGTGCTGTTCGTACAGCTTCGAGACGCCGCCCCAGCCGAGGTGCTGCGAAATCCACACTGCGAACACGTACGCCATCACGACCGGGATCACTGCGAACCGGCCCATCCAGCGGAGCATCCAGAACCGCGGCTCGCGGCGCCGCGCGCCGCGCGAATAGGCCCACCCGCCGAGGACGCGGGCCGGGAAGATGAACAGCAGGAAAAACAGCCCTTCGAGGAACACGAGGTCTCGCGGAATCACTTCGATCTTCAGCAGGTAAAGCGGCATCGCGAACATCAAGTGAACCCACAGAGCGAATGCGAACGCGAGCGGAGCGCGTCGGTACACCTGTCGAACGGCCAGCACTTCAAAGAACGCGCGGAACCGCTGCGTCCGAGCGAACCGTACCTGAAGGAACGGCACGTACAGCACCACGATCCCGAACAGAAACGCACCAACCAACCCCAGGAACCAAAACTGGTGACCGACACCGAGCAGCAAAAGCGGGAACGCGAGCCACATGAACGCGCCCGCAAAGCCGCGCACACCCAGCCAGAAGTAGTACGGTAGCCACAGCCCGACCACGGTGTTCCACACGCGATCCCGCGCCTCGGCGTACAGCCCACCGCAACACACGCGGTAGCCGAGCCACGGGATGTTGACCGGGTTCACGAAGTGCCGGAATCGCCCGCCCCACAGCAGGGCGCCGACCGTGTGTAACACGAGGCCGGTCGCGAGCAACGCAATCGCGATCTCCCACGCTTTCGCGATGTTGCCGTTCGGGTCAACGATGCGGGCCGCCTGAGCTTGCAGCGACATGAGGTACAATGGCAGCCACATCAGCGAACACGCGAGTACGACTCCGCCGAACAGTGCCGCGGTCCGCACGCCAACAAAGCCATCGCGAATGCGTCCGGTGCGCGCGACTCGCCCGCTCGCTTCGAGCAGGTAGCCAAGTGCGAGGAACTGCCCCAGCGGAATCGCGGCCAGCACCGACAGCCCCAGGAACAGAGCGACGACCCCGAAGCACCACTCCGTCGCGGAGTACACGAACTCGATCAGCCGCAAGAACGGATCCTGCGGCGGGAGCGGCATGACGACCGGCATGGCGCGGTCGGGGTCCGGTTCCGCGAGCGGCGGCGCGACGGGTATAGCAGCAGCGGCAGCCATGAGATCGAGCGCGTTCCAGGAGTCCGCCGATTGCGGCGTCGCGGGTGTTTCCATCTCGAGTACCCTACAGGATAGCCGACGGTTTCGTGAAACGCGCCACCGCTCCGCGGGGTATGTGACTGCGAAACCTTCCCTCGGGATCGCGCTCATGTGGGGCCGGAACGCACTCTTCATCGCGATCATCGTCTTCAGCGTGCTCGCGCTGCGGGCGAGTCTGTTCCCGCTGTCCACCGCGTCGCGCAACGTGAAGTTCGACCCTACCCCCACGGAGAAGGACGACTTCCGCGCGGTCGTGAGTCAGGTCAATCAATCGTTCCGCGCGGACTGGGCCAACAAAGAACTTCAGCCCGCCGCGCGTGCGGACGACCTCGCGGTCACGCGCCGGTTGTCGCTCGCGCTCACGGGCAGCGTGCCCTCGCTCGAAGAGATCAGGCAGTTCGAAGAGCAACCGCCAGAGAAGCGGCTCGACGGCTGGGCGAACCACCTGCTCCACGATCGCCGCTACGCGGACTACTTCGCGGACCGGCTCGCGCGGGCGTTCGTCGGCACCGAGGACGGCCCGCTCATCGCGTACCGCAAGCGCCGGTTCATCGCGTGGCTCAGCGACGAGCTGAAGGAAAACACGTCTTACGCGAACCTCGTCAACGAAATGATCTCCGCACAGGGGCTGAACACGGACAAGCCCGCGGTGAACTTCATCGCCGCGACCTACGACGACAACCGGAAAGGACCGGACGTGGAGAAGCTCGCGATCCGCGTAACGCGTGCGTTCCTCGGTTTGCGCATCGACTGTGCGCAGTGTCACGACCACTTCCTCGAACCAGCGTGGAAGCAGACGCACTTCCAATCGCTGGCGGCGTTCTTCGGCCAGACGAAGCACAGCGTCACGAACATCAACGACACGAACATGGGCGAGTACAAGTTCGAGGACCGCGTCGCGGGCGGTACACAGCAGATCGCACCCTCGGTGCCGTTCATGCCCGAATTGCTACCGGCACGCGGCACGCGGCGCGAGCGACTCGCGTCGTGGGTGACGGACCCCAAAAACAAGTACTTCGCGCGCGCCACGGTGAACCGCGTATGGGCGATGATGACCGGCCGGCCGCTGTTGCGGCGCATCGAAGCGCAGACGCTCACGGAGATGAGCGACGAGAAGATTCCGCGAGCGTTGGGGATCCTCGCCGACGACTTCGCGAGCCACGGCCACGACCTTCGCCGGCTCATCCTGCTCATCGCCTCGACGGAAGTGTTCAGGCTCGACAGCGCCGCGGATTTCGACATCACCGACGCGCACGACGACACGTGGGCCGTGTTTCCGCTAACGCGGTTGCGCCCGGAGCAAGTGATCGGCAGCGTGATTCAGGCCGCGAGCGTGAAGACGATCAACCAGCAGTCGCACATCTTCGTTCGGCTCGCGCGGTACTTCAACGAGCGCGATTTCGTGAAGCGCTACGGCGACGCGGACGACGACGAGTTCGCGCGTGCGCACGGCACGATCCCGCAGCGCCTGTTGATGATGAACGGCGACCTCGTGGACGGCAAAGCGAAGGACGAACTGTTGAGCGCGTCAACGCAGATCGCGATGTTCGCGCCGACCGACGCGTCCGCGGTGGAGACCGCGTACCTGACGGTGCTGACCCGCCGCCCGACGCCGAAGGAGAGCGCCCACTTCACCGCGAAGCTCACCAACACCGTCGGCGACGAACGCAAGCGACGGCTCGCGGACCTGTACTGGGTGTTGTTCAACGCGACGGAGCAGAGTTGGAATCACTGATGCCGCACTTTCACCGCCGCGACTTCCTCGCTTCGCTCGCGTGGCTCACGCCGCTGGGAACCGTGCTCGCGCGCGCCGCGGAGAAGGAACGCACGCCCGCTAAGTCGGTCATCGTGCTGTGGCTGGGCGGTGGGCCGAGCCAGCTTGAGACATTCGACCCGAAGCCGGGCACGGACATCGCCGCCGGCACCAAAGCCATCAACACATCTGCGAAGAATGTTCAACTCGCAGCCGGGCTTGAGCAACTCGCGGATCAGATGCAACACGTCGCGCTCGTGCGCTCGCTCTGGAGCAAAGAAGGCGACCACGAACGCGGCACATTCAAGATGAAGACCGGGTACAGCCCCGACCCGACTGTCACGCACCCGTCGCTCGGCGCGATCATCTGTCACGATCGGCCCGATACGAGCGTCGAGATTCCCAGACACGTCTCCATCGTGCCGGACCAGTGGCCCGCACGCGGCGGCGTACTCGGTGCGCAGTACGACGCATTCAAGGTGTTCGACCCGAAAGACAAGGTACCGGACGTCACCCCGCACGTTCCGAACGAACGCTTCGAGAGTCGGATCGAAGACTTGAAGGTTGTCGAAGAGGCGTTCGCGAAGGGCCGCGGGAAGCGCGTCGATGCGACCGGCCACAAGGATACGATGGAACGCGCCCGCAAGATGATGAGTTCGGATCAGCTTAACGCGTTCGACGTGTCGCTGGAGCCGGCTTCGCTTCGCAAGGAGTACGGCGACACGCCGTTCGGTCGCGGATGCCTCGCGGCGCGACGTTTGACCGATATCGGCGTGCGGTGTGTTGAAGTGACGCTCGGCGGGTGGGACAGCCACGCGAACAATCACGAGATCACCAAGCGGTTGAAGGGCACGCTCGACCCAGCGTTCGCGGCGCTGCTACGCGATCTGCGCCAGCGCGACACGCTGAAAGACACAGTCGTGCTGTGTGTGGGCGAGTTCGGGCGCACGCCGCAACTGAACGCGCTCGGCGGCCGCGACCACTGGCCGCACAACTTTACTGCGGCGCTCGCGGGCGGTGGCATCAAGGGCGGAACGGTTGTTGGCGAAAGCGACCCGGCCGGCGGGAAGGAGCCGAAGGACCGGCGTGCCGCCGAGGATCTGCACGCGACCGTCCTGAAGGCGCTGGGCATCGACTGCGAGAAGACGTTCCGCAGCCCGATCGGGCGCACGTTCGCCCGCAGCGAGGGCAAGCCCATCGACGCGATCCTGGGGTAGTACCGGCGACGAGGCGCGGCCCCTTTGGGACCGACGCTAAACCGGTACCCATTTGCACGTCACCGGGGTATACTTCCCTTACCCGCCCGGCTCTCCCCACAACAGCACTCAACCACGATGACGCGCCTCCTCCTCGCGCTGGCCGTGTTGCTCGCGTTCACAGAATTCGGCTTCTCGCAGGAGAAAGTCGATTTCAGTCGCGACGTTTTGCCCATCCTGTCGAACCACTGTTTCCAGTGCCACGGCCCCGACGAGAAGGCCCGCAAGGCGGAACTGCGCCTCGACACGAAAGAGGCTGCGCTGCGCAAGCAAGGCGCGGTGATCGTGCCCGGCAAGAGCGCCGAAAGCGAGATCATCCGACGCATCGAATCGGCCGACGCGAAAGAGCAGATGCCGCCGAAGAAGGCCAACAAGAACCTCAAGCCGGAACAGATTGCGATCCTCAAGAAGTGGGTCGATGCTGGCGCGCCGTGGGGCACGCACTGGAGTTTCACGGCACCTGTTCGGCCCCCTGTCCCCGTTAGCCGTGACCCGAAGGGGATCGCGAAGAACGCCATCGACGCATTCATCCTCGCTCGTCTGGAAAAGGAAAAGCTGTCACCTTCAGCGGGAGCGGACAAGGAACGGCTCATCCGGCGCGTCACGCTCGACCTGACCGGACTGCCTCCGACACCCGATGAGGTGGACACGTTCCTGAAGGACACCACCCCGACCGCTTACGAGAAGGTGGTCGATCGGTTGCTCGCATCACCGCGATTCGGCGAACGCATGGCTTGGGACTGGCTCGACGCGGCCCGCTACGCGGACTCCAACGGCTACCAGGGCGACGGCGAACGCACCATGTGGCCCTGGCGCGACTGGGTCGTGAAGGCCTACAACGACAACCTGCCGTTCGATCAGTTCACGGTGTGGCAACTCGCGGGGGACCGGCTCCCCACTCCGACGCGCGAACAACTCCTCGCGACCGCGTTCAACCGCAACCACATGATCAACGGCGAAGGCGGGCGCATCGCGGAGGAGAACCGCATCGAGTACGTGTTCGATCAGACCGAAACCACCGCGACCGTGTGGATTGGTCTCACCGTGGGATGCGCGCGATGCCACGACCACAAGTTCGACCCGATCTTGCAGAAGGATTACTACTCGCTGTTCGCGTACTTCAACCAGACGCCGGTGAACGGCGGAGGAGGTAGCGGGCAGACCGCGCCTGTGATGGACTTCGGCACGACGGCACAGGAGCAAAAGCGCAAGGACGCGCAAGCCGCGTTCGACGAGTTGGTGAAGAGGATCGTGCCCATTGAGAAGAAACTCCGCGACGACGCTGCGATCAAGGACAAGGACGGCAACTACGCCAGCACACTGCCGGCGCTCATCGAGTCGGCACTCCGCAAGGGGCCGAACGACCGTGCCGACCAGAACTACGACGAACTCATCAAGCACTTCAAGGAGAAGGAACCGGAGTACGTGAAGTTGCTCCCGGAGATGCGCAAGGCGAAGCAGTTCCGCGACGCCGCCAACACGGGCGTCGCGAAGGTGATGGTGATGGCCGACCTGCCGACACCGCGCGAAACCTTCATCCTCACGCGCGGCGACTACAGTAAGAAAGAAGGCAAGGTCACACCGAACACGCCGGTCAGCCTGCCGGCGTTGCCGAAGGGCGCGCCCGCCAATCGCCTCGCGCTCGCGCAGTGGATTGCCTCGAAAGAGAACCCGCTGACGGCTCGCGTCGCGGTCAATCGCTTGTGGCAGATGTTCTTCGGTATTGGCCTCGTGAAGACGAGCGAAGACTTCGGCGTGCAAGGCGAACGGCCCTCGCACCCCGAGTTGCTCGACTGGCTCGCGGTGGAGTTCGCCGAGAAATGGGACACGAAGCACCTCATTCGCCTGATCGTGACAAGCGCCACTTATCGGCAGTCCGCGAAAGTCACACCAGAGTTGCTTGACCGCGACCCCGAGAACCGATTGCTCGCACGCGGTACTCGCCATCGAATGCCGTCGTGGATGATCCGCGACCAATCGCTCGCCGCCAGCGGGCTCATGACACCCACCTACGGCGGCCCGCCGGTAAAGACGTACCAGCCGCCCGGCATCTGGGAGGAAGCGACGTTTGGCAACAAGAAGTACGCGCAAGACAAAGGCGAGGCGATCTACCGCCGCAGCCTGTATGTGTTCTGGCGCCGTATCATCGGGCCAACGGTGTTCTTCGATGTGGCGAACCGCCAGACGTGCAGCGTGAAGACAACGACCACCAACACGCCGCTTCACGCGCTCGTCACGCTCAACGACACGACCTACGTCGAAGCGGCACGCGCGCTCGCACAACTGGCTACGGAAAAGCACGCGAGTGATGCGGACCGCCTGGGCTTCGCGTTCCAGCGCGTGGTTGCGCGCAAGCCAACGGAAGCCGAAGCGAAGATACTTCTTGGCGCGCTGGAGAAGCAGAGGAAGGTGTTCGCGGACAAGGTCGCGGCGCTCAAACTGCTCAAAGTGGGCGACTCACCGCGCAACGAGAAACTGGACGCAAGCGAACACGCGGCGCTGGCGAGTGTGTGCCTGATGATGCTCAACTTGGATGAGGCGCTGAACAAGTAGTGTCTTCCGCCGCTTGCGGCTTAGCGAGTCTCGCGAATCCGCAAGCGGCGGAAGATGAAGACAAGAGAACCACCCATGCACCCACTTCTAAACCACCAAGCGAACCTGACGCGCCGGCACCTCTTCGGGCGCACCGCGACCGGCATCGGCGTGGCCGCGCTCGCGTCGCTGTTGAGGCGCGACGCGCCCGCCGCTGACCGCAAGCGCGTTGGTGGCTTGAAGGATTTGCCGCACTTCGCCGCGAAGGCCAAGCGCGTCATCTACTTGTTCCAGAACGGTGCGCCGACGCACGTCGATCTCTTCGACTACAAGCCCGAACTCACCAAGCAAAAAGGCAAGCAGATACCGGATAGCGTGGTGAAGGGACTTCGGTTCAGCACCATGACCGGCGGGCAGACCGTGCGGCCGTGTCTTCCTGAGATCACCAAGTTTGCGCAGCACGGGCAGGGCGGCGCGTGGGTATCCGACTTCCTGCCGCACACCGCGAAGATCGCGGACGAACTGTGCTTCGTGAAGTCGATGTTCACCACGCAGGTGAACCACGCGCCCGCGATCTGCTTCTTCCTCACCGGCTCCGAAATGCCCGGGCGCCCGAGCATGGGAAGTTGGCTCACATATGGTCTGGGAAGCGAAACCGAAGAGTTGCCCGGCTTCGTCGTGATGACCTCGCGCGACAAGGAAGCGTCGTGCGGCCAAATCTTCTACGACTTCTACTGGAGCAGTGGGTTCCTGCCGACCAAGTTCCAGGGGGTGAAATTCCGCGGTCAGGGTGACCCGGTGCTGTATCTTTCCAACCCGGATGGCGTGAACCAGGCGAGCCGCAGAGCCTCACTCGATGACCTCGCGAAGCTGAATGAGATGACGCTAAAGGAGTTCGGCGACCCGGAAGTAAGCACTCGCATCTCGCAGTACGAGATGGCGTACAAGATGCAGACGAGTGTCCCGGAACTGACCGACTTCAGCAAGGAACCGCAGAAGATTCTCGACAGCTACGGCCCGGACGTGAAGAAACAGGGGAGTTTCGCGTATAACTGCCTGATGGCGCGCCGCTTAGTTGAACGCGGTACACGGTTCGTGCAACTGCTCCACGCCGGCTGGGACCAACACCGCAACTTGAACACGCAACTCAAGGTACAATGCACCGACATTGACGCCCCCTCAGCAGCGCTCGTTAGCGACCTGAAGCGCCTTGGCCTACTGGATGACACGCTCGTGATCTGGGGCGGCGAGTTCGGGCGCACGCCGTTCCTTCAGGGGAAGATTGAGGACGTGAAGAGTTGGGGTCGCGACCATCACCCGTATGCGTTCACAGTGTGGATGGCCGGTGGCGGGATCAAGAAAGGGACGAGCTACGGCCAGACCGACGACTTCGGTTTCGCACCCGCGAAGGACGCGGTCCACATTCACGACTTCCAGGCCACGATCCTTCATCTGCTCGGGTTGAACCACGAGAAACTCTCGTTCCGGTTCCAGGGCCGAGATTTCCGCCTCACCGACGTTCACGGCAAGGTCGTTCGCGGACTGCTTGCCTGATTGCTACACGACAAGTCGCACGTCAGAAACCTGCACAGTTGAGGTCTTCGACTTTGCGACTTGTCACGTAGCAATCAATACCGAAAGATGCCGAGGCGGTACATGCGGTTGTGAAACACGTGCCACGCGCGGTATCTCCGCAATCCGGCCTGGATTTCGAGGTCCGTCACGTTCCCGCCGTGAACACGCTGCCGGAGTCGCCCCATCTCTTCCACCCCGTTGCTGGTCACCACATTCATCGTTTTGGACGAGGTGTGGAGACGGAACGCACCGAGGAACCGCGGCAAGCGAACCATCTTCGCGCCAGCCGCCTGGAACCGGAGGAGCAGATCCCAGTCCATCGCGAATCGGAAACTCTCGTCGATGCCGCCGACCTTGTCCCAGATGCGGCGCCGCCAGAACATCGTTTCCTGCGGGATGTAGTCTGCCCACTTCAGCATCTCGTCGTCGTGGCGGGGCAGCACCCAACGCCCGATTTCATAGCCCACTTTGTCGATGAGGACGCGGTGCCCGTACACCACGTCCACGTCCGGGTGGCTCTCAAAGTATTTCGCGACGGCGTGCAGCGCCCCAGATAAGAGCAGGTCGTCCGAGTTCAGGTACCCCATAATTTCGCCGGTCGTGCCGGCGAGACCGAGGTTGATCGCTTGGGACTGGCCGTTATCCTTGCGCGACTCGCACCGGTGCAGCCGATCGCGATACCACTCGAGTACCTGTTGGGTGCTGTCGGTGGATCCCCCGTCCTGCACGACGTATTCGAGTCGCGGGTACTCCTGACCGAGAACGCTCCGGATGGTCTGCTCCAGAAACACACCCTGGTTGAACGACGGGGTGGCTATGGAGATGACCGGCGGGTTCTTGAGCGTCGGCTTGCGATGATACCATGAGGGCACGACAACCGGCTTGGGTACGGCGTCGAAGTCCAGTTTGCCGATCACCACGCGCAACCCCAAGATCGTTTTGATCTGGTGTCGGATCCAGTACTTCAGCGGGATCCGCGGGCGAATCTGTTCCTTCAACTGGATCAGTTCACGATGGAGCGAGTTCACTTGGCGTGAGAGGGTCTGTACCCGGTTCATCATCCCGACGACGGTGGGATAGTCCAGTACGGCATCTGGATTGGTGTTCGTCGTATCCGCGTCCATGCTGCTCCTTCTTCACCTGCCGCAAGTCCGGTTCAGGCAGCGACCCGGTGCGCCGGTTGTTGTGCCCGATACCACGCGACGGTGTCCGCAAGCCCACGTTCCAGCGTGGTGGTGGCCTCGAACCCGATCAGCGTCTTCGCCCGGTTCGTGTCCAAGCACCGGCGCGGCTGGCCGTCCGGCTGGGTCGGGTCGAACTTCAGCGTGCCGCGATAACCAACGTGGTCGGCGATCGTCTGAGCCAGGTCGCGAATGCTGATCTCATGCCCGGAGCCGAGGTTGACCGGGTCCGGAGTTTCCAGTCGCTCGGTAGCGAGCCGGATCCCGCGAGCCGCGTCCGCGACGTAGAGGAACTCGCGGGTCGCCTTTCCGGTGCCCCACACGGGGACCTCCGACAGGCCCCGCTCCTGTGCGTCGACGCACTTGCGGATCAGCGCCGGAATCACGTGCGAGCTTTGTAGGTCGAAGTTGTCCCACGGCCCGTACAGGTTCACCGGGAGCAAATAGGTACCGGGGAAGTTGAACTCCTGCTTGTACGCCTGGAGTTGGGCCAACAACATCTTCTTCGCCAACCCGTAAGGAGCGTTCGTCTCCTCTGGGTACCCGTTCCACAGGTCTTCTTCCTTGAACGGCACCGGCGTGAACTTCGGGTACGCACAGATGGTGCCCGCACAGACGAACTTCTCCAGGCCCCGCTGCCGGCAGGCGTCGATGAGTTGCACGCCCATCATCAGGTTGTCGTAGAGGAATGTGCCGGGGTACTGGCGGTTGGCGCCAATCCCACCGACGACGGCCGCAAGGTGGATCACCACATCCGGCCGGCTCCAGTCGAGTACCTGGCGCACCGCGTTGGCGTCGGTCAGGTCGTACTCGGCACGGCGTGGGGTGAACAGGGTCGTACACCCGCTCTGCCGCAGTTCGGCGACCACGTGACGACCGAGGAACCCGCCGCCGCCTGTCACCAGGATTCGCTTGTTCCGCAGGTCCATCGGTTCCCTTCCCTGAGTGGCTCTGGTGGGTGCGCCGCTCCCCGTGCCAACTCCAGATTCGGCAGAATCACCGGAGCGGTTTACACGATTTTCCGAACCCACACAACCGCAACCGGCCCGTGGTTGGAAGGTAAGATGGAACAGGTAAATTGTAACAAGAAGAGAACAAGAGAAGGCTCTCGTCAGCCCGCTGCGGCTTCTTCCATTTTACCTTTTACCTTTTCACCTTTTCCATTCCGACCGGAGGGAGGTCAGGCGGCCCGCTTCACCTGGTTGGCCTGGACTGCCTGTTCCCAGGCGCGAAACTCGGTCATGAACTGGGCCACGGCCTCGTCCGTCTTCGGGTGCGCGCACATCTGCGGGAAGAACTTCGGCGGCACGGTGAGGATGTGCGCGCCGGCCTGGATCGCCTCGTTCACGTCCGCCAGGTGCCGGATACTTCCCACAATGATCTCGCTGTCCAGGCCACGACGGTCGAGTGACTCGCGGGTTTGGCTGACGACGCTACCGGCGTCGTACCCGATGTCGCGAATGCGGCCCCAGAACAGGCTCACGTACTTGGCCCCTGCGCTCGCGGCCATGACTGCTTGGTTGTAGGACATGCAGCAGGTGCAGTTCACCGGCACGTTGCGGCGAGCCAGTTGCGCGATCACCTTCAGTTCGTTCCAGCCGATCGGTATCTTGATGTTCAGGTACGGGTAGTCCCCGAACTCGTTGACGAAGTGCTCGGCCTCGTCAGCCATCTTCGCGGGGTCGGCGGTGTTAACCTCCACGCTCAGTGGGATCTTCGCGTCGTGCTTGATGAGCGCGTCGATCATCGAGCGGATGTGAACGCCGAAGTCGGTGCAACCGGACCGCGCGACGAGCAACGGGTTGGTGGTCACGCCCGACGGGAACCCGCGTTCCAGGCACGTTTCCAGTTCCTTCACATCGGCGGTATCAACGAACAGTTTCATCGTCGGTCCCCAGAGTAGTAGGCACGCTCCGTGTGCCGTTGTTACTTCCCAGCCCGCACAGCGACGGCACACGGAGTGTGCCTGTTACTTTGAAGTTCACGCAGCCGAGCGCCCAGCGAACTCGGCCGCCACGGTCGCCAGGATCCAGTCCACGGCTCCACGAATATCAGCCGCTTGGTGGTCTGGGCTGCACCGTTCCGGCTGGCTGAACGGCGTCTCGATCAGCACGCCCCGACACCCGGCGGCGTGCGCGGCGGCGATGTCGGACCACCGGTCTCCGATCAGAAACCCAGTGGTCAGTTCCAGGTTCCATTTCTCCTCCGCCGCGAGCAGCAACCCCGGCTTCGGCTTGCGGCAGGTACACTTGTCGGCGTTGTCGTGGTAGCACGCGAACACGTCGAGCAGCGGGAGTTCCGCGTGCATCTTCGCGTTGATCTCTTCGACGGCATCGCGCGTCTGCTTGCCGCGTGTCACGTCCGGTTGGTTCGTCACAACAACCAGCGCGAACCCGGCGGCACGCAACCGCGTGAGTGCTTCCGGCACGCCGGGGAGCAGTTCGAGTTCCGCGACGCTCATCGGCGGGCGTGTGGTGCCGCCTTCGGGGAAAGCCCGGTTGAGCACCCCGTCGCGGTCCAGGAACACCACCCGTTGCGTCATCGCGTTCTCCCAGATGCTAAGCCGCGAAGCGGCTTCACGCCGCCTTCTTGGTCGCCTCGGATTCCCATTTGGTCGCGGCGGACTTGAGCGATGGGTGTGTCACGAACAGGTGCCACACAACCGCCTGAAACGCCTCCGCGTGCGGGGTCACATGCGCGGCGTTCACCGTCGGCACGATCACGCACGCATCCGCGACCTTCGCGGTGTAACCGCCGTCGCGGCCCACGATGCCGCACACCGTCGCGCCCACTTTCTTCGCGTGTTGGACCGCGCGAACGAGGTTTGGGCTGACGTTGCGTTCCAGGTCACCGCCGCCGACGGAGAACACGAGAATGCCGTCCTTGTCGTTCAACCGGCTGCCGCGAAGCCACTCGACGAACACCGTTTCCCAACCTTCGTCGTTGGTGCGTGCGGTGAGTTCGGACACGTTGTCCGTGGGTGCATACGTCTCGATGCCCGCGATCTTGCGGAAATCGTTGACAGCGTGCGAGGCGTTCGCCGCGCTGCCTCCGACGCCGAGAACGAACAGGCGGCCGCCGCGCCCGCGCACGTTCGCGAGCGCGGCCACGACCTTGTCGATGGCGCCGGTGTCTAACTTGGCGAGGATCTCGCTAGCTTCGGCGAGGAACTGCTGCGTGAAGGACATTCGAGCGACTCCGTTTACTTTTCCTCAGCCGCAAGCGGCTTGGTTACCCCGCGCGGCGCATGACGAACTCTTCCGCTTCGCGCAGGCCGGCGGGCGAGCCAATCTCGTAGAACCGGTTCGTCACCTCGAAGCCGACCATTTCGCCACTCGCGACAAGCGCGCTGTACAGTTCCGCGAGGTCGCACGGCTGACCCGCCGGGATACGCTCAATCGCGGCCCGACGCAACAGCGACAGTCCGTAGTCGATGTGCGTCATGTCCGGGGTCGCGTCCTGCTTGCTGTACCGCAAAAGCCGCCCGTTGTGGAAGACCACGTTGCTCGTGTCGAAACTGTTCTCATTGTGAAATACGGTCATCAGTCCGAGTGCATTGTGCGGCAACCGCGTGAAAGCGGACGCGTAACTCACGTCGAGGATCGAGTCGCCGTAAAGCACGAAGCACCCGTCGCCAACGAGAGGCAGCGCCCGCCGCACTGCGCCGCCGGTGCCGCGGAGCGTCTCGCCGTCGTCGGAATACCGCACGCGAAGTCCGAACCTCGCGCCGTCGCCAACGTACTCGCGCAACTGGTCGGCGAAGTGGCCAACGCACATCACGACTTCGCGAATACCCTGCTCGTGCAACTCTTCGAGTTGGTGGTCGATGAACGGGCGCCCCGCGAGCGGCACCAGCGCCTTTGGGATGGTCTTCGTGACCTCGCCCAACCGCGTGGCCTTGCCGCCGGCGAGGATCAGAACGGGCGTCGAAGCGAGATCCTTCACGGTGATTGCCTCAAGCCACTACCTTGTGGCACAGACATTCCTGTCTGTGCCACGAAACCTACGCCGCCCGGCGGATCGTCGGCCGCAGTACCGGCGACGGTGTCCCGCCGCTGACCACGCGCGTGCCCTCGAAGTCGAACCTAAATGGCACGTGCTGCAAGCCCGCCTCGGTCATCGCCTCGTTGAGTTGCTCGGCGTCTTCGGTGTAAAACATGAGGAACCCACCGCCGCCGGCGCCGATCAATTTGCCGCCCAGCCCGCCGTTCTTCATTCCGAGTTCGTACCACTCGTCGATCTTGGAGTTCGTCATGTTCCCGCTGCGTTTCTTCTTCGACCGCCAGTGAACGTTCATCAATTCCGCGAAGGCGCGCAGGTCGCCACCTTCCATCGCGTCCTTGCTCTTCAGCCCCAAGTCTTTGATGAAGTGCAGGTTGTCAATCATCGACTGATCGGCGGCCTTCGTTTTCGTGTCCTGTTCGCGCAGCACCTCGGACGCGGATCGCGTGTAGCCGGTGAAGTACAACACGAGGTTCTGTTCGAGCCGACGCAGCGTGTCCGACGACGCACGCAGGGGCCAGTATTCGACGTGCCCGTCCGGGTGGAACCGGAAGCACGTCACCCCGCCGACCGCGGCGATGAACTGATCCTGCTTGCCGACCGGTTCTTTCAGCGTGTCGATCTCGATGTGGCACGCCTGCTCCGCGATCTCGGCGGCGCTCGGGTTGCCGTTGTGGAGCGCGTGCAGCCCGCGGAGCAACGCGGTGCAGAAGCTGCCCGACGACCCCAACCCAGTGCCCGCAGGGATGTCGGCCATCGCCGCGATCTCCAGCCCGTCGGCCGGGATACCGACTACCTGCATCGCGGTGCGCACGAGTGGGTGCTGAATGTCCTTCACGTCGGTGACGCGCTCGGACTGCGAGTACTTGAGGATCATCTCCGGCAGGATGGTCCGGTTGATGACGATATGAACGTGCCGGTCGATAGCGGCGGCCACGAGGAAGCCGGTGTGTTCGCGATAGTAGGACGGCAGGTCGGTTCCGCCCCCGCCGAGCGAGATGCGGAGTGGGCTGCGCGTGATGATCATCGGTCAACTCCGCTTCCGTGCGGTCGGGTCATTCGCGCATCGCGCGGTATTGTGACTATCGGTTACAAGCTCGCCCGCGCTTCACACTTTGCCGAATAATCCGGTTGCGCGGCTCGCGAAGCCTTGAGCGGCTCAAGCCGCTTGCGGCTTCGCGGGCTTAGACTGCGTGTACACTCGCGCCACCACATCGAGCGCCGCGACCGCGTCGCTCAGCGTTGCGCCCGGCCCGGCTTCGCCATTGGTCGCTCGCTCGAAGTCACGGAACTCGGCGTTCCACGAACCGTCTTCGCCGGGGTATTCCCAGATGGTCGTTTCTGGTGGCCCCATCGCAGGCAACATGCGGTAATACGCGAGCCGCTCGACGCCGTAGCTCCCGCCCAAGCCGTCGATCTGAAGTTTCCCAGTACGGCCGTAGATTTCGAGGCAGAACAGGTTCTTCCACTCGGAGCAACTCGCGTGCAGCCACCCCACTTGCCCGCCGGTGTGGTGCGTGCAGACGAAGCCGTTGTCTTCGACTGGCATATCCCAGAAGAATGTTGTTGCGAAGCCGCTCACGGCGGTCACGTCGCCGAGGAACCATCGCGTGAGGTCGATGAGGTGAACGCCCTGGTCGAGCAGTTCGCCGCCGCCCGCGAGCGCCGGGTCCGAGCGCCATTCGCGGTCGTAGCCCACGCGCCCGCCGTGGCCGTATCGCCCGCGCACAAACATCAGCGGGCCACACGCGCCTTCATCGACCAGCGTTCGAGCCTTCAGCAGCGCCGGATGGAAGCGGTGGTTGAAGCCGACGCGAACCGTCACGCCCATTGCCTTCGCAGCCGCTACCACGGGGCGCAGTTCGCTAGCCGATCTCGCCGCGGGCTTCTCCACCAGCACGTTCTTGCCGGCCTCGATCGCGCCGAGCGCGATCGCGGCGAGCGAATCGTTGATCGTGGCGACCACGACCGCGTCCGCATCATCCCGGCGCACGATCTCTTTCCAGTCGCCGCTCGACACGCAACCGGGGTAGCTATTCGCGAGCGCGGCGGCGCGTTCGGGAACCGCGTCCGCGGTCGCGACGACGCGATGTCCCAGCGCGGCGATGGACTTCGCGCGCTTGCCACCGATCAGCCCACAACCCACGATCGCTACGCGCACTTCTTCCACCCTCCGCGATCTTCCGGTGTGATGCGGCGCAAGGTGTAGACGTCTCCGCGTGCGAGTTCGTCTTTCTTATCAGGCAGGTTCGCCCAGTCATCCCACACCGCGCTGAGAAGCCGACCGGAGATGCCGTCGGACGCGGCCGACGCGAGGAACACGCTGAGTTCCGCGCCCCGGTCCAACGGCGTGCCGCCGGAGTCGCGTGTCTTGGTCATCTTGTCGAAGAACGCAGCCCCGACCTTTTCCGGTCCGGCCGCGATGAGGTCGTCCATGAATCGCGTGTTCAGCGCGCCGGGCGCGATCGCGTTCACGTCGATGCCGGCACCGCGAGTTTCCTCTGCGAGCGTCTCCGTGAACCGCACCACGGCGGCCTTCGACGCGGCGTAGGAGCTGATGCGCGGCAGCGGCGCGGTCGCGCCACCGCCGGACAGGTTGATGACCTTGCCGTAGTTCGCGCGACGCATGTGCGGCAGGAATGCGCGGCACATGAGAATGGTACCGAACAGGTTGATCTCGATCGCCTTGACCCACTCCGACCAGTCGTTGTCTTCGATGAGTCCGAACGGCCCGTACACGCCGGCGTTGTTGACCAACACGCACGGGTTGTCGAGTTCCGCTAACGCCTGAACCGCGGTGGCGTTGCAATCGCGCTCGTTGGACACGTCCGCGATGCGACCGAGCACCTGTTGGTCTGGGAGTGTGGCGAGAGGGGTGAGTTCCGCGACGGTTCGCGTCAGTAACTCTGCGCCCCGGGCGGTGAGAAGAACACTGGCCCCGGCTCGCACGAAGTGTTCCGCGATGGTGCGCCCCAGTCCCTGATTCGCCCCGGTGATGACGGCCGACCGGCCGGCGAGCGGCTTGCCCCGCGAGTCCATTCGCAGAATCTCCGAACCAAGTTGCGTAACCTGCGGTGCCTATACCCTGCGGCGTGGGTTGCGGACAAGGGGAACTCGCCACAAGCCGCTCGCGGCTTCACGCCGCGCGCCCAGCGGCCACGTACGCAATCGTCGGATCGTTCGCCAGGCCCGCGGAGAGGAAGTGCGTGGGGTCAATCACCTTCGCCTTCTTCATCGCGCCGCGCACTTGCGCCGGGGTGAGCGTGCGGTACTCTGGCCATGGGGTCGCGAGTACGCTCACGTCGGCGCCGCGCATCGCGCCCTCGGCGGTGTCCGCGAGTTCCACGCCGCGAAGCTCGGCGGCGTCGCGATTCGCCGCCGGGTCGTGCGCGCGAACCTTCACGCCGCGCGTGAGCAACCACTGGCACAGTTCGACCGACCCGGAGCGCCGCAACGTGTCCGTGCCCGGCTTGTACGTGAGGCCCAGCACCGCGACCGTCGCGCCAGCGGGGACGCCGGAAAGCTGATCGCGGAGCCAGTTCTTCTGGCACTCGTTGCTCGCCCGCACGCCGCTAAAGAGGTGTGCCGGCCGGGCGTTTTCCGCAGCGAGGTCGAGCAGGAAGCCGATGTCGCGGGCGAGCGTGCCGCCCGCGAACGCGGTCCCCGGCGAGAGGTACGCTTTCGGCCCGATGCGCTGCTCGCTCTTGAGGCCGCGCTCCACTTCTTTCGCGTCCGCGCCCACGACTTCGCAGATGCGCGCGAGTTCGTTGATGAACGCGACCGACGTGGCGAGGAACGCGTTGACCGCGTGCTTCGTCATCTCCGCGGACGCGACCGACATCCACACGCGATCGCCGCCGAACGGCGCGAGGAGTTCCGTTAACTTCGCGCGGTCGCTCGCGTCACACCCCAACACGACGCGGTCCGGTTTGCGGAAGCAATCGAGCGCCTGCCCGAGCCGCAGGTTCTCCGGCGAGCACGCGACACTCACGCCGCGCGCGGCCCAATCCGTTGCGAGTTTCTTTCCGAAGCCCACTGGCACCTGCGACGAGACCAGCACGAGCGTGCCGGGCGTCAGGTGCGGGGCGATGTCTTCGAGCCGGTCGCGGACCCACTTCACGTCGGCGTTATCGCTGCTGTCTACCGGCGTGTCGAAGCACACCCACACGACTTCCGCCGAAGGGATTGCAGTGGCTTCGTCGCTAGTAAAGCGGAGCCGGTTCGCATGCTGTTGTTCGGTGAGGAGCGCCGCGAGTCCGGGTTCGTCCACTGCGGGCTTGTTCGCGCGCAGGTTCGCGATGGTAACCGCATCGGGATCGAGGCCGACAACGGTGTGGCCGCCGTCCGCGAGGCACGCGGCCGTCACGCTGCCGAGGTGCCACAGGCCGTACACGGTGACGCGCATGAGGAACTTCCGTGTGTGGTCATCACGCTCCGCGTGATGTCGCCTTTGCGGTTCAGGTGCGCTTCGAGCAAACGTTAATCGCTTGCCAGGGTCGCGGACATCACGCGGAGCGTGATGACTACTATGAAGACAATCACGCCGCGTGGCGCGACTCGATCACCCACGGGTTCGCGCGAAGGTAGTCGAGCGTGCGAATCACCGCGTCGCGGATGCTCAGCTTCTGCCTCCAGCCGAACGATTGAAGTTTCTTCGTGTCGAGGAAAATGAACGGGCTGTCGCCGATCCAGCCACGCGCCCCGCCGGTGTGATTCACCTTCGGCGTGAGGCCGAGGCGGTCGCAGATCCAACCGAGCGAGTTGTCCACCTGGCAGTATTCGTCCGCGCCGAGGTTCACCACGTTCACCGGTTGCTCGGCCTTCTCCACCACGGTGAAGATCGCGTCGATGCAGTCCTGAACGTACAGGTAGCTCTTGCGCTGTTTGCCGTCGCCCAGCACCTCAATGCTGTTCGGATTGGCAAGCAGTTTCGCGTAGAAGTCGAACACGTGACCGTGCGTGTATCGCTCACCGAGGATCGACACGAACCGGAAGATGAACGCCTGAAACCCGAAGCCGGTCGCGTACGCGGAGATCAAGCCTTCGCCCGCGACCTTGCTCGCGGCGTACAGACTCGTCTGTACCGGGAACGGGGCGTTCTCCGGCGTCGGGAACACTTCCGCTTCGCCGTACACCGAACCGGTGGACGAGAAGCCGATACGCTTCACGCCGTTCTGGCGCATCGCTTCGAGCACGTTGAACGTCGCGATTGTGTTCTGTTGCAGGTCGCGGTCCGGGTGGTTCGTGCCGAAACGAACGTCAGCATTTGCCGCGAGGTGAAACACGAAGTCGTGCCCCGCGACCGCTCGCGTCAGCGCGGGCTTGTCGAGCAAGTCGCCCTCGACGAGCGCGAATCGCGTGTTCTTTTGCGCGTCCGCGAGGAACTGCCGCTGCCCGGTACTGAAGTTATCGAACGCGGTGACGTGGTGCCCATCCGCGAGCAGGCGGTCCACCAAGTTGCTCCCAATGAACCCGGCCCCGCCAGTGACGAAGTAGCGCATGTCGTGAACCTCCGTGTTGTGAATCACGCCGCGGCGCGGGTGTCGAGCGCGTTGAGCGCCCGTGCGCGGGGCTTCAGCGTCAGCCCGATGACCAGATTGCACCACGTCGCGGGGATGAAGCGGAACGGGAAGAACCGGCGGTGTTCGACCGTGAAGTACGGCGCGAGTTCTTCCTGAATCTCGTGCGGCCGGTTCACGTGCTCGCGCTCGATGAACCACTTGTAGGGCTGCTTGTACCGGCGCTCGAAGATGCGCTGCGCGGAGATGCGGCGGGCCATCGTGTACGCCAGACTGCCCTCGCACGGGATCACGATCGAGAACGTCCCCCTGGCCTTATCGCAAAGGCGGTACATCTCGCGCGCGGCGGCTGGCAGGTTCGGCAAGTGTTCGAGCACGTGAATCGCGAGGACGCGGTCGAAGTACCCGTCCGGGTGCGGGAGTCTCGCCTGGCAATCACCGGTCACGGTCTGGATGCGCGGGAACCTCTCACGAATAGCGGCGCTCATGTTCTCTCGCAGTTCGAGCGCGTGGTACGCGCGTTCCTGCTCCGGCGTGAGTTTCTCGTACTTCAGGTGTTCGCCGATCCCGGCACCGATTTCGAGCGTGCGGTGGAACTCGGCCGGCGCGTGCGCCACCGGGTACGAGTGGTTGAACCGGTCGATACGCCCGAACTTGTTGGGCAGCACCTCGTGCCAGTGCTTCATGAAGTCGTCGCTGATGCGCTGCTGCTCCGGCGTGAGCGGCGGGAACGTCTTCGGCCACGTCGTGGGCATGTGAGTTTCCTCCGTGACATCGACCCGGTTACGCCCGCGGCGCGGGCACGGGGAGTGCCGCGCGGCGCCCGCCGAACCGGATGCGGAACAGATCCTTCAGGTTCTTCCAGTTGCCGGAGACAAGTTTCAGTCGCGTGTCTCCGTCGTCCTGCCACGCGACGCCGACTTCCTTCACCTTGTAACCGGCTCGCGCGGCCAGCGAGAGAATCTCGACATCGAACATGTAGCCGTCGATGCGCTGACGCGTGAACAGGTCGCGGGCGACCTCGGCGCGGAAGAACTTGAACCCGCACTGCGTGTCCTGGATCCCGCGCAACCCAACAAGAGGCCGCATCACCATGCCGAACCCCTTCGATCCGATGCGGCGATACCACGGCTGACGCACGCGGATGTTCGCCCCAGCCGCGGCACGCGAACCGATCACGATGTCGTAGTCCTGCTCGAACCACGGCATCACCTTCTCGATCTCGTCGATGGGCACCTTGTAGTCGGCGTCGAGGAACCCGACCATTTCGCCGGTCGCGGCCAGCACGCCTTCCCGCACGCCCCGGCCCTTGCCGCGGCGCTCAGGCGCGCCCATCACGCGCACCGGCATCTCGCTGACGAGCGCCGCAGCGGCTTCGCGTGTGCCGTCGGTGCCGTCGGCGCTGACGATCAACTCGTAGGTGACGCCGCGCGGTTCGAGGTACTCACGGATCGCGCGAAGGGTGCGCTGGATCGTCGCGACCTCGTTGAACGCGGGGATCACCAAACTCAACTGCGGGGACGCGCTCATCGGGCGCTGCTCCTGGCTAGAGTCACGGACGGTTACGGTTTCGCCGGTTCAAAGCCGACGAACCGGAGGAGCGCGCCGACCACCCGGCCGTCGGGCGGCGGAAGCGCTTGCGTGTTCGAGAATCGGCATTCCAGCCGGTACGATTGAGCCGACTTACCGGCGGGCGCGCGCACCTCGAAGTCGCCAGTGCCCAGAACCCGCTTCGCAACCTCAACGCCGTCAAGCAGCAACGTCAACTCTGTCCGGTACGCGGTGTCGCCGGTGATCTCGGGAATCTGCCCGCGAACAACCGCGTCGCGGTCGGGTCCGGTCGGCAACAACAGGGTCGTGAAGGTCTTCTCGGTCCACGCATCGGTATAAATCCCCATCGCCTCCGCCTTCGGGTGGCTCAGGTCAGCCGGGAACGCATCGAGCTTCTCCGGGGACCGCGACTTCGCCTCGTCCTTCGGTTCAAAGCCGACGAACTTGATGTGCGCGACTGTTCGACGACCGTCGGGTGCGGGAAGTAGTTGATCCTCCGAGAACCGAACCTCGATCCATCGCGGGCCAGCGACCGCACCACAGGGGACGCGAATCTCGAAGTCCCCGGTCTTCAGCATTCGTTTCTCGACTGGCTTTCCGTCAATCAGAACCGTTGCTTCGGTTCGGAATCCGGCCCCGTCCGCCGACACCTGCGGGATCATTCCACGAATCACCGCTTCCTGGCCCGATTCCGGTTGCGTCAGCCGCACCTTGAAGTTCTTCCCAACCCAACCCTCTTCGTAGAGGCCGGAGTATTCCAGGTGCGGGTGTGTCAGGTCGTCGGGGAACTTCGTGATCTGCTGAGGGGGCCGGAACGCAGCGTACTCCTCTTCCGAGAGAACCGAAATGTCGCGGACGTGCCCCGTGAGGTAGCGCCGGTCGCGCGGCAGGTCCACGCCCCACAGTTTCTCGACCGCATTCAGGTTGTTGGCATTGCGACTCGGATCGCCGAAGTCGAGAGCGAGGTACCGACCGGTGCCGATGGCCTGCGGCGCCAGCGGCGGTGAGATCAGGCGAGCCGACCCCGCCCCAACCGAGGCAAAGTCGACGCGACGGTCCCCGACCACTCGAATCGGCGGCACCACCCGTTTCGCCGGGTCGGAGTAATACGACGCAGTAGCCGACACCAGCACACGGACGCGGGGCGCGGGATTGATCACGTCGAAGACCAGCGCACGGCCCACGCCGGCCATCGACTGCTTGGGAAACGCGGGGTCGGACTGCAACTGGTACATCCCGATTTCGGTCGGCGTCTTCATGCCGTAAAAGTGCTGCCTCGCGCCGCTCACGTCGCAGAATACGACGAAGTTGCGAACGTCTGTCAGGCGATCGCAGACAATCGATGCGCCAGACTCCAGGTATCGCGAACGGTTGAACGCAGACAGTGGCCCAATCGTTGACACCACCAGCACCCGCTCTGGCGGGCCGGCCCCCGTCTCCGCCGGAGCATTCATCAATTGGTGCATGACCTCCCCGGAGTCCGGGTCGTAGATGCTCGGCCCGATGCCCCGCCGGTGCCGAGCCAGATACGCCACCCGCAGCGCAGTCAGGGATTGCTCCCACTCGGGCGGAACCCGCGGCGCGGTCTGATAGATGGTGAACAGGGCGCGAACCTGATGCTCGAACGGGTCTTGGCCCAATTGGCCGGTGGGGACGCCCCGCACCTCGGTCGCCATCAGCTTCCGCAGCACCACGTTCTCACCGGCCAGCAACACCTGATCGACGTCCCCGGCGGCGGTCTGCCGAGCGTACTCGGAACGGAACTGCGCCAGCGCGCGGCGGGGCGTCGCGGCCGCCACCTCCACCCGGCCTTCTTTCCCGCGGCTCTGATCCACGTACCAGAACTGCACACGCGCGTTCTGCCCCGCGACAACGGCCAGCACCCCCGCGGCGCCGACCGCGACCCACCGCGACCGCCGAGAGAGCACCCACGCAGCCACAGCCACCCACACGAACGGCTGAGCGAACATGGCGATCTTGTACAGGCCGAACGCACCCCGCTGGACCAACAGCACCGCGGTCATGGCTCCCAGCACAGCGAGGACAGCCGCGAACCCCTGCCGCCGGCGGAACCCGGCGACCGCCGGGACGACCAACCCAGCCAGGAGCAAATGGCCAGCAACGACACACACGTTCTGAACCGCCGCCTCCTCCGGGCCGGCGAGTGGGAGCAGGCCCCAGACCACCGCCGCGCCCCGCGGGGTTAGAAAGAACGGGAAGACCTCGGCGTGGACGGCCGAACCGCCTTGGGTCGCTTGGATGGCGAGGAACGTCACGCTCCCGTACAGGTACACCGGCACCACTGCGGCCGCCACCGCGAGGGCAATCGCGGCGTGCCCCGGATACCGCCGGTCGAGCCGCCGACGGGCCAGGTCGAACAGCCCGAGGACCACGCACCCGCCGACCAGCACCGGGATCACCTCTGGGTAGAACACCGTCTGCCCGGCGAACACCACCCCACACACGACCGCCCGGCCGAGGAACTGTCGCGCCCGCAACCGGCGGAACCGGGCTGTCACCAGCGCCAGTGCGGTACACAACAACGCCAGCCCGCTCGCCTGAGCGATGAGTTGTTGGACTACCCCATAGGTCGTCGCAGCCGACACCGCCAGTAGCCCGCCCGCGAGCACCCCGACGGCGCGGCGCCGGGTTCCGGCGACCGCCAGCCCGGACGCCGCCGCGACCAGCGCCAGGTTCAACCCAATGAGCACCGGCATGAACACCTGCTGAGCCGCGAGACCGGTCCAGACCATGGTCGTCGCGAGCAGTACCTCGCACCCCGGCCGCACCTCTTGAACCACATAGGAGAACCACGACTGCGTCTGGTCGCGACCGCCGTCGAGGTCGTCCATCGTCGGCACCTGCGCGTACCCGTGATCGCGGTACCCGGTCGCGATCATGCAGTAGTTCGCCATGTCGTCGTTGCCGTTGGCCACCCAGTCGAACCCGTACCCGAACAGCGGCCACGCGGTCAGCCCAAACGCGCCGACGAGTACTACTGCGAACGCCCGCGAACGCTTCCACAGGCGCCGCGCGTGCACTGCGGTCGGCCGCGCGCGCCACAACACGGCCAGCGACAGGAGGAGCAACGAACCTCCAACGGGTACCGCCGAAAGGCGCACCGGCACGCCGAACCGCACCAAAATGTAAGTGGGAACAACGAGGGTCGCGAACCCGACCGTCGGCGCGAACAGCAACGTCGGCAGCGCCCACCGGAACCGACCGAGTTTCAGCACCGCGAGGCCGATAACCGCCCAGCCGATGAATAGTGCCCACGTGAGTAGCACGGCCAAGAGTCACCTTCCTTCACCACAGACCGGCGCATCTCATGTCAGCATCGATCGCTCCGGTGCGGGGACATGGCACGGCCGCGCCGGTCAGGGGTGATAGCGAATCTGGCGGGTTACCGCAATGCGACTCGCACCTGGGGTGTAGCAACGATTCCTGGTATTCCTTACTCCAGGCGAAACCGCTTCGGCATCGGTTTTGCCTGGAGTAAGGAATACCAGGAATCGTTGCTACACCCTCCGCGTCCCGCCCGCGAGGACGCCTTGACACGGTCGCGGATCGCTGGCATACCGGCGGCCGATCCCGCGAACAGTCCGAGGTGAGGCAAACCGCATGGCAACGCGGCGAGTAGTTCCGTATCGGCTTCGGGCCGTCGCGATAACGGTCTGCGCCGCCGCGCTTGGGTCGGCCGGTTGCGTCACCGCGCCGCCGCTCGACAACCCGGTGACCGTGCGCAGCACCGAGATCGAGAACCCGGTACTCGTGTCACCCGGTCAGCCAACGGCCGAAGCGTACCACGAAGTATTCGACAAGGTCGTCGAGGTACTCGACGACTACTTCGACCTCCAGACGCCGAATCCTTACGAAGGGCGGGTGACCACGAAGCCGCGGGTCGCACCGGGGTACGAACAGTTCTGGAAGCCCGGCAACCCGGACACCCGGCAACGGCTCCACGCGACGTTCCAAAGCACCCGGCAGACCGCGACCGTCGAAATCCGTGCCGGCGAGCGCGGCGGGTATCTGGTGTACGTCGTCGTCGAGAAGGAACTCGAGGACGTGCCGCGCCCGGCCCGCGCGACGGTGGGCAACGCGGTATTCCAGGAGGCGCCCACGGTGGACCGGCAGTTGGAAGTGGTCAGCCCCGAAACGGCGGTCAACCGTTCGTGGTTCAAGATTGGTCGGGACTACGCCTTCGAGCAGGAGATTCTGAGAAGGATTCGTCAGTGCAAATAGGGCGGTTACGAGTTACGAGTTGCGAGTTGCGAGTTCCAGACATCGGCCGACCGGTTCGTCTTCAACTCACAACTCACAGCTCACAACTCGCGACTGAAAGAAGATGGCCGAGCGGGCGCTACGGATGCGGTTGGGGCTGTTCATGGGCGCGTCGCTGGCGGCGCTCGCGGGCCTCGTCGTACTCTTCGGGGGCGCACCGCGGCTCTTCTCCACCGACGCGAAATACTCGATCATGTTCCCCGAGGCGCCCGGCATCGGACCGGGCACGCCGATCCGCAAGTCCGGCGTCCGCATTGGACAGGTCACCTCGGTGGAACTCGACCCCGATAGTGGGTTGGTGCGGGTTCGCGTCTCGATCGAACGGAAGTACACGCCGCGTACTTTGGAAGAGGCGCACATCACTCGCGGGCTTCTCAGCGGCGACACGGCCATCGACTTCCTTCCGAAACTCGGACCCGACACTCAGCCGCTTTCGCGCGGCGACGAGTGGCCCAGCGGCAGCGACATCCCCGGCGTTCAGCCAATCACCCCGCGGAGTTTCGTCGCGCCCGCGTCCAACGCGCTGGCGAACGCGCAGCAGTCGCTCGACCGCATCACGAAAGCCTTCGAGAAGATGGAGAAGATCGGCGACCTCAGTCCGAAGATGGAACTCGCCGTGGACGAGGCGACCGGGCTGTTCCGCGACGTGCGCGCGTTCATCCCCGAGCTCAAGAAGACCAATACGAGGATCCAGAATCTCATCGGCGGCGACGGACCGGTGCCGCCAAAAGCCGGCGCGCCGGTCGCCGGGAACATCGACCAGCCCATCGGGTTCGTGATGGCCGCGCAACCGGCCGCGCCGGAGGAGCCGAACCTCAAGGGGTTGGTCCGCGACGCCCAGGAAACACTTCGCACGATCAAGCCCGCGGTCGAGGACTTCCGCGCCACCATGAAGCGTCTCGAACCCGAGATCACGGCCGCGGTGAAAGGCGCACGGCAAGCGCTCGACGGTGTGAACGACGTACTCTCGCCGGAGAACCGGAAGCAGTTCACGGAGTTGCTCAAGAACCTCAACACTGTTTCCGCCAACGTGATCAAATTCGCCGTCGCGCTCGGCTCGATGCTCGACACCGCCGAGAAGACGCTCAAGAACATCGACGGCCGCGTCACCGAAGTCGGGCAAGTCGTGGCCGACGTGCGAGCGGTCACCAAGCCGCTCGCGGCGCGGTCCGAGGGGCTGGTGAAGAATGTCGCGGATTCGGCGGAGCAGTTGAGCAAGATGATCGCCGAGATTCGCGCGATCGTCGCGGCGTTCGGCAAGGAGAACGGCACAATCCAGAAGCTCATCACCGACCCAGGCGTGTACCAGAACCTCGACCTCGCGGCCGGGTCGCTGGCGCGCATCCTGGCACGTTCGGAGAAGGTCGCGCGCGACCTGGAAGTGTTCGCCGACAAGGTGGCGCGGCGACCGGAGTTGATCGGCATCGGCGGCGCGCTGCGTGGGAGCGGCGGGTTGAAGGATTTGCCCGGCGTACCGAGCTTCCGCCCGGACTGGCCGCCGGCAACGTCCGCGCGCCCGTTCAACGGCCCCGCGTGGCTGGAGCCAAGCGGGCAACCGCCGCCCGTGCAGGGCTACCCGCCGTAGCGGATAGAGGAGTGGGGAAATGCAGAAGACCGGGCATGGGCCCGGTCTTCTGCATTTCCCCACTCCTCTATCCTATGTCCTACTTCTTTGGGCTGAACTCTTCGTCCTTGATCTCAGCCGGGAACTCCCACTTCTCGATGGCGAGTTTCTCGACAACCGTGCCGTTGTGCCAGCACTCGTAAAGGTGCGGGAGCATCAGCCCGTTCGGGCCAGGTTTGTAGCTCGAATACGTGACCTTCGTTCGACGCGCGACGCCGAATTCGCTTACGGTGTACTCCACGCGCACCAGCGCGTCGGTCTTTCCATCAAATGTGAGTTGATAAACCGGGTAGTCGGCGAGCGACACTTTCACCAGGTTGAGCACCCGGCGTTCAAACTCGATGGACTCGTGGTCGAACACAACTGCTTTTGGGTCGGACGCTGGGAGTAACAACGCCAGCCAGTGTTGCGCCACCTCGTCGCTCGCGAAGATGTGTTCCCGCTCGGCCGGATTCGCGTGAGGTTGCGGAACGCCGTTGGCGGAGATGCTCATGTCTGGACGGCGCAGCCACGCTTCAACGATATTCTTGGTGTTGAGCGCCTGCCGGTCGTCCATCGCGTACAGTCGGTCCGGCCATACCGCGGCAACAGTCCGGGTCACCTCGGTCGGAAGCTCTGGATTCTCAAAGGATTGTCCCTTAAGCACACACCGACTGGCCTTCAGTTTCGCGAGCATTTCGGGCTTCCCGCCGGTGAGCGACTTTACCGCACGGTCGATGACGTCCTTTGCCTCAGGCTCGGATTTCACGGGCAGTAATTGTTGTAGCGTGGTCGCGCCGTCGGACTTCGGCACGTCGGTTGGCAGTTCCTTGGCCGGCTCGCAGCCGGCGACGAGGGCCGCGGTCAAGACGAACACCGCCCAGGCGGGATACCGTGCCATTCTGCCTCCTTCAGAGCGTACCGACGACAACTCTTGTTTTGTACAGTGGTGAGCGGCCCCGCGTCCATCAGGATAACCGTGCTGCGGGCGGTGGCGTTGGGGCGTAGAGTGAGATTACACCGGTGAGGCGCGGTTTTCCGTTACGGCCCCGCGTACCCGTCCACCGGCTGCGCGCGACCCCGCCGGGCTGACGCTATCCCTTTTCCGAACGCGCACTAGCATATCCCGCGAACCGGTCTGCGGGCCGGTGCGTAATCACCCTTGGCACCACTTATCGGTTCGCGCCGCTCTATTCTCGCGGTGGCCCGGAGATCAAGGCAATGGCCGACGACCTCGTTGTTGAGACGCGGAGCCTCACGAAGGTGTACCGCGACTTCTGGGGGCGCAAGAAGAAAACTGCGCTCAACGCGTTCGACCTCAAGATCCACAAGGGCGAAATCTTCGGCCTCCTCGGGCCGAACGGGTCCGGTAAAACCACTACCATCAAGCTCCTTCTCGGCCTCCTGTTCCCCACAAGCGGCGATGCGTTCGTGTTCGGCGAACCGGCCGCGAAGGTCGAGAAGAACGAACGAATCGGCTACCTGCCGGAAGAATCGTACCTGTACCGGTTCCTCAACGCCGAGGAGACGCTCGACTTCTACGGCCGGCTCTTCAACATCTCCCCGGACGTTCGGAAGGCGCGCGCCGCCGAACTCATCGAACGCGTCGGTCTCGGCGCCGACAAAAAGCGTATCCTCAAGGAATACTCGAAGGGTATGCGACAGCGCATCGGGCTGGCGCAGGCTCTTATCAACGACCCGGACCTTGTCATTCTCGACGAACCTACCTCGGGTCTCGACCCGCTCGGGACGCGCTGGATGAAAGACCTCATCCTCGACCTCAAGGCGCAGGGCAAGACGGTGCTGATGTGTTCGCACCGGCTCGAAGACGTGCAAGACGTGTGCGGGCGGATCGCGATCCTTTACAACGGCGACCTGCAAACGCTCGGCAAGGTGTCCACGCTCGTCGAGGACGCACAACGGCTGGAAGTGCGGGCCAGCAACGTGAAGGAATCGCCTGAACTGAAGGCTGACCTCGAAGCTGTGTTCAAGAAACACGGTGGCTCGATGGAAGCGATCGGCCACCCGTCGAGCACGCTGGAAGAATTGTTTTTGCGGGTCATCGAGGAGTCGCGTGCACGCCCCGGTCGGCGTTACCTGCCACCGGAAGAAGCGACCCGCAGCACCGCGACCCCGGTTGCGCCACCGCAACAACAGCAGAACCAGAATCGCGATCACGGCAAGAACAACAAAAATCGCTAAGGGTGACGATGTTCCGAGGCGCGGGGGCGCAGTTCCCTAATACGTCCTCCCTATCGACTACATTGTCGAATCTATTAAGGGGCTGACGCCTCCCGCTCGCCAAGATTGAAGGGTTCCCCGATGTCGTCGGCGCTGTTCGGCATTCTGCAACTGGACCGGGGCGACCCGTGGGGGTACGGGCAACTGCTCGGCCTCGCGCAAGCGTGGCTGCAAGACGCGGGTGGCTTCGCCGCCGTCGGGCTAGTCGCGTACCTCGTGTACGCGCTCTCTACCCCAACAGACAAGTCCGAGTCTGAGCGACTCCGCGTACCGGTGTCGAAGTGGATGCTGACCATGGGCGCCCTCGCCCTTGTGTGTTACGCACTGCTGGCCGCGCTGATGATCCTCAACAAGGGTGCGCTGCCCCCCGTCCCGCCCCCGCAACCGGGTGAGGCGATCAAGATCGTACCGCCCGTGTGGCGAACCCAGTTGCAGCCAATGATGCTCATGATCGGCGGGTTCTTCGCGCTACTCGGGCTGTGCGAGCCAATCGCACGCGACATGTGGAAGATCCTGCGCCGGAATGTGTCGTTCAATTCGTCCGGCGTGCGGCGGTTTGGGCGCTCGCTCGACGCCTACACGAAGGAACTGCTCAACCGCAACCGCATCATTGCACTGGGCAGCGCGCTCGCGGTGTACGCGGTGATTGGCGTGGTTCTGTTTGTCGTCGGCGCGCCGCGACTCACCGCCATCTGGACGTGGCTCCTTGTGGTCGGGGTGGGGGTGTTCGCCGCGGCGCTGGCGCTGCTCATGCTGTTCGAGGCGGAAGGCCCGATCTGGGCCATCGCGAAGTTGAGTTTCAAGGAAGCGGTGCGGAGTCAATTGCTCTGGGTGTTCCTCATCATCCTGCTGCCGTTCTTGTTCCCGCTCCAGTGGTTCGTGCAGGTCAAACCGGCCGATGAGTTGCGCGCCACCACGGGGTTCCTCACGGGCGTGATGAGCGTGTTGGTGCTGTTCCCGGCGTGCCTGCTCGCGGCGTTCGGGATTCCCAACGACATCAAGAACCTGAACATCTTCACCGTGGTGTCGAAGCCGGTCGAGCGATTCGAGATCGTACTCGGCCGGTTCGTCGGATACCTCTCGCTGATGACGCTGGTGCTGCTCGGGCTTACGGGCGTAAGTGTCGTGCTCATCACCAACACGACGATGTCGGAGAAGGCCCGTGAGGAGACATACAAGGCCCGCGTGCCGCACCGCGGAAAACTGGAATTCAAAAGCATGCGGGCCGAAGACCGACAGGAGAAGCGCGACTTCGACGGCACCAACGTGGGCCGCGAGTTTGACTACCGACGGTACATTGCCGGGCACGAGAAGTCGCCGCAGCGGGCCATCTGGAAGTTCGCGAGCGTACCCGCCGGACTGGAACGCGCTGAGGGCGACCGAGTGCCCGTCGAGTTCACCTTCGATGTGTTCCGCATGACCAAGGGCGAGCAGGACAAGGGCGTGATGGTGAACTTCACGTTTGTCACGCACAACACACCGTTGCAGCAGCCGAGCCTTGCTCAGGGCGCCGAATGGCCGTGGGCGGACCCGACGAAGACCAAGAAGGAACAGTACCTCGCCCGCGCCGAGGAGTACCGGCAGAAGGGGTTCGCTATCGACAACGCTCGACCCGGCGACCCGGCGTGGGCGAAGGTGAACGAACTCGCCGAGGAGTTCGGTTTCTACGAGTACAAGGGCAAGTCGGTACTCGACTACACCGTCATGGGAATCGACGTACCTGCCGGGCTGTTCCGCAACGCGAACACGGGTACCCCGGGCAAGGAAGAGAAGGAACAACCACTCCCGCGTCTGAGCATCTTCGTGAAGTGCGAGAGCGAGGGGCAGTTGCTAGGCATGGCCGAACCTGACCTGTACCTGCTCCAGAACGAGATGCCGTACGCACTCAACTTCTTCAAGGGGATGGTCGGGCTGTGGTGCCGGTTGTGTCTGGTGATCGGTGTCGCAGTCGCGGCCAGCACGTACCTGAGCGGGATACTTGCGTTCCTGCTCACGTGCGGCATCTACATCACCGGGTTCTTCACGGATCACCTCAACGACATCGCGTCAGGCGGGCAGAACGTCGGCGGTCCGTTCCGCAGCATGTCGCAGATCGTGAAGGCCGAGCAGCCCACTGCCCCCACCGGCGACACCGCTTACGCGCGGACCCTGTTGTTCGGTGACAAGATTGCGGCGTGGATATTCCGACGCGTCCAGAACGTGATCCCGGACGTGGACTCTTTCAGTTGGGGACACTTTGTCTCCGAGGGGTTCAACATCAACACCGAGTATCTGGTGGTGAACGTCCTGATCACTTTCGGCTACCTGATACCGTGGGCGATTCTCGCGTACTATCTGATGAAGTCCCGCGAGGTGGCCGCTTAATTGGTGTTTGGTGTTTGGTGTTTGGTGTTTGGTGTTTGGTGTTTGGTGTTTGGTGTTTGGTGTTTGGTGTTTGGTGTTTGGTGTTTGGGCTGTGCGTCTTGAATGTGCTGTGCGGTTCTTCGGACGAAACACGAAACACAGAGGTAAGCCATGAATCCCCTGCAACGAGCCGCGATCGTCCGCAAAGCGATTTACCTCGGCGCGATCCTCGTGCTGTTCACGGTCAGTATGTTCTGGCGCGGCGCGATTCCTGTCCCGCTTGGTTCCTCGACCGCGTCCGCGTCCACGCCATTCCGGTGGGCGGCGAGTCACACCATCAAGAGCCAGGCAGAGCGTCTGGAGGTGTGGGAACTCGACGAACGCGAGGGCGAGTCCGACATCACCGGCAGTGCGTTGCAACTCACGCTCACGGGAAGTCGCGGGATCGCGGTCACCGCGCTGTGGCTTTCTGCCATCGACAAACAGAAGCGGAACGACTTCCACGAGTTTGAACTCCGGGTGAAGGCCGTCACCAAACTCCAGCCAAACTTCATCACGCCATGGATCTTCCAGAGTTGGAACATCGCGTACAACGTGTCGGTCGAGATGCACGGTAGCGGCGACATGTACTTCTACATCGTCCGCGGCATCCAACTGCTCGCGGAAGGCGAACGCCGCAACAGTCGCTCGCCTGACATGCGATACCAGATCGCGTTCTACTACCAGAACAAGTTCGGCGTGTCCGACCAGGTCGAGATTCTGCGGTGCCTGTACGACCTGAGTTGCATCCCACCGACCAAGCGTGACCCGAAACAGTTCACCGACCCGGCAACGGGGAAGTTCAACGACAAGGCGTTCGAGGATTTTTGCACGCGGCACCCGCACCTCGTGCGACGGCTGCGCGGCGAGGACCAGCGGTACACGGACAAGCGTGCGAAGGAGAAATTACGCCGCGCAACGCCGCAGGAAGTGGTGGAGTTCCTCAATACCAACTGGGAAGTTCCGTCCCGCTATCGGATCAACTATCTGAAGGAACCGACCGACGACTTCGCCGAACCGGAGAACCAGTTCCCGGTACTCCCGAAACAGTTCAACGAGGGGCCGGAAGAAGCCGATCCAACGATCGCGACCCCGGACGACCGCGCGCCGAAGGTGGGGTACTTCACCGCCTTCAAGGCCTCCCGCGCCTGGTACAGTTACTCACTGCTCCTTCTCCCGCCGCCACTGAAAGACGCACAGGGACTGACGATCCCCGGCCCAACCCCGTCGGCTGGCACGTTCGGGCACGACCCAGCCAAGCACCGCGTCCCACGACTCCCGATGATGATCATCTTCCGCCAGGGCGCGCCGCGTGCGCAGAGTTATCAAGCGGAGATGGAGCAGAAAGAGGGCTGGTTCGACGACGAGGGTTGGCAGATCGACGACCCGCGAGACCAGCCATCGAAGTGGTGGTTCCCCGACGACCCGGACCGGCCGACGCGGGCACGGGGCGTGGTGGTGGGCATGGGTCGTACGTGGTCACTGGAGGAGTGGCGTCGGGCCGCCGACATGTGGGACCGGCACGGCAAGGACTATGGTTTGTCGTTCCCGCAGGGGCGCAAGGAGACACTGGAGAACCGGCGTGGCGACCCCAACTCAATCCCCGCGGACCCGACCCCGGAACAACTCGCCGACCCCGTGATCCGCGAACGGTATCTCGCGAAAATCGGGTTGGAATTCTACGGCTCGAACCGGAGTGTCACGAACTTCGCTTACTTCGTCGCCGCGTCGCAGGCCGAGGCACAAGCCCGGACCGTGATCGCCCGCAAGACACTCTGGAAAGCAGATCAGGCGCGCAAGGTCGGGAAGCCAGACGAGGCCATCCGGTTCTACAAGGACGGTCTCGACCAGTGGAAGCAGGTACTCATCGCCAACAAGGATTTCCACCGCCCGGAGCGGTCCGACCGCACGGAAGAAGAAACGTTCGAGTACGAATTCGCGTACATGCGACTTCTCGTGCAGGAGGATTCGCGGGTCCGTGAGCGGGCCAACGAGATGTTCCTGGCGTGGCGCGGGTTGATCCCGTTCCGCAAGCCCGCGGTGCCCTTCCCGGCAGACGAATTCCGCAAGTGGCGCTGGATGATCCCATTCCTACCGCAATCGCGCGGGGCCGAAGTGCCCGCGCTGCCCGACCCACTCTGGACCCCCGCCAACCGCGAAGAGATCAAGTGGCAGGTGGTCGAGAACGTCGCCGACGCGGACTTCTCGTCGCCATTCGTCGGCTCGCTGGCACCCGACCGACTCGCGTGGGTAAACGAGGCGATGAAGGAGTCCGTGCGCGTGAGGCTGAACGTGCGAACGAAGCAGGCGGCCCCGCAAACAACGACAGCCGTACCGACGCCGTCGCCCACGAAGCCGTAATCGCGACTGGCCAGATCCGAGGCGATGGGGCGCGAGTCCCCCTGTTTGACGCGCGGCGTTCCGTGATCGCGTCAAACAGGGGGACTCACGCCCCTCGCCTTTCATCACAAGGAACCGTTCCCATGAACCGCACCGCACTCGCCGTACTCGCACACCCCGACGACGCGGAGTTCCTCTGCGCTGGTACGCTGGTCCGGCTGAAGAAGCAACACGGCTGGACGATCCACGTCGCGACCATGACGCCCGGCGACTGCGGTTCCGCCGAACACATGCCCGACGAGATTGCACGCATCCGCCGCGCCGAAGGCAAGGCCGCGGCCGAAGCGATCGGTGCGACTTACACCTGTCTCGAAGAACGCGACCTACGCGTGATCTACAACGAAGTTGCCCTTGAGAAGGTAACGCGGCTCATCAACGCGGTCGCGGCGTCGGTGGTGTTCACGCACAGCCCGGACGACTACCACCTCGACCACGAGCAGACGAGCAAGCTCGTGCGTGCGGCGTCGTTCGCGGCGCCGATCCCGAACTTCCTGCACGGGCGGCACCTTCACCCGCCGCTCGACCACATCCCGCACCTGTTCTACTGCGACCCGCTCGAAGGCAACGACGCGTTCGGTCAGCCGATCAAGCCGAGTTTCCGCATCGACATCAGTAGCGTGATCGCGGACAAGGCACGGATGCTGGAGTGTCACGAGAGCCAGCGCGCCTGGCTGCGGAAGCACCACGGCGTCGATAACCTGGTGGAGGAAATGAAGGCGTGGGGCGCGACGCAAGGCGCCGCCGCGAGCGTGCCCTACGCCGAAGGTTTCCGCCAGCACCTCGGCCACAGTTACCCCAAGAGCAACCTCCTCGCGGAACTACTGGGAAGCGTGTGACGCCACGGCAGGAATATCGTGTGAAAATCGGATCGCGTGTCCGGTTCGGGCGGCGAATCTCGTTGAACTGGGTAGCCGAGCACGGTTACGATCCAATTACCATCAGGATCAAACCGGCGACGGCACTCAGGAGGACACCCATGACCGCATCACGAATCACAGCCACGCTCCGTCGTCTTCTTGGCCTCACAATCGCCCCCCCCGTCAGAACGTCAGTGAAATCGCGGAACGCGAACCGCTTCCGCCCGATGCTGGAGCAGTTCGAGGACCGAACGGTGCCGACCGTTGGGTCGGTGAGCGTCGCGGTCATCTCGGACGCGGTCGAGGGCGGAGGCGCCGCGATTGAGTTCACGCGCACGGTGAACACTGCTGGCGCAATCACCGTGAACTACTCGATCAGCGGAACCGCGACCGCTGGTTCGGACCACTCACTGGGCACCACGGGCACGGTCGAATTCGCCGACGGACACCACAACGCCTTTGTGTCCTTCACGACGACTGACGATTCCATCGGCGAACCGACGGAAACGATCATCTTCACGCTGACCTCGGGGACCGGTTACACGATCGGCGCGCCGGGCGTGGCGACGCTGAACGTGTCCGACAACGACACACCGACGGCGACCGACGACGAGTTCGGCGGTGACGAAGACGAGGACGTCACGGGGAACGTGTTGACTAACGACACGGACCCGAACAGCGACACGTTGACGGCGACGCTGGTGGATGACGCATGGTTCGGCGCGGTGACGTTGAACTCGGATGGTTCGTTCACGTACACGCCGGACGACAACTTCTTCGGCGCGGACGAGTTCACCTACTCCATCTCCGACGGCACCGGCGGCACGAACACAGCCACCGTCGCCATCACCGTCGACCCTGTTGAAGAAGATCCGGTGATCGAGGAGCAGGAGTTCGCGATTGAGGAGAACCTGCCCGAGGGCACCATCGTCGGGACCGTCGAAGCGAGTGACCAAGATTACGGTCAAACGCTGACGTACAGCATCACGGCGGGCAACACGAGCGGGGCGTTCTCAATCGACGCGGAAACCGGCACCATTCGGGTGGCGAACTCCGCGGCGCTCGATCACGAAACTACCGCGCTGTTCACCCTCACTGTTCAGGTTATCGACAGTGGAAGTTCCCCACGAAGCGAAACGGCTGAGGTTCTCATTAGCAACGGCGATGCCGCTGCCGAGGTTTCACAAACCCCTGCGGAACAGACCGCTACGCTCAACGCTCGCTACGCCGACATGCTCGCGGCTCTCATCGGTGGCTCGGTGAAGTTCGGCGGTGTTGGAGCCGACCCAGAAGTTATTCCCGGTCTCGCTCTCGGGAATGTAAACTCTCCGACCTTTGAAGCTACCGACTTAATCTCCGATAACGTTCAGCCCGACGAAGACACCCCGAAGGACATGGCGGAACTGTCAGGTGCGATGCTCGGTGCCCTCATTGCCGAGGATTTGGGAACCTACTTCACGCAACACGCTCCTTACCGGACATATCTTTCAAACCTGTCCGAGAGGCTCAAAACGGTTCGGAAGTACGCGGGCGAAGTACTTGAGGAAGCCAGACTCGCGGTTCTCGACAGCGAACTGGACGAGTTTCGTCTCAAGGGTATTTCGAGTCTCCTCGCGGACCTGCGCACGGCGCTGACTCCACTCAAGGGGTTGATTGACAACGAGATTTCAAGACTGGATTTGATGGGACCGCTCGTCGCGGTCATCGACCCCTTCGTTGCTGTGGGCGATCTGTTCCCGATGGCCGCTGGGGACTCACTCCGGTTGCGGTCGCGGGAACTCGGCGAGCGAATCGCAAGCATCGGCACGACGCTCTCCCTCGTGGATTCCGCAGTTGCCCGAGACCCCGCAGGCGAGGACGCGGGAGACCCAGGCGACGCACTTGACATCCTGTTCCTCAACAATCTGTCCGAAGCCGTCGATGAACTGGCCGCCGACCTCCACGCAGACGTTCCGGCAACCTCACTCGGGTACGCGATCGCGGGCACAAACTACCTGCTCGATCAGGGCGCGGGGATGTTTGCCAACGTTGACAACGGAGGGAACTTCTTCTTCACGTTCAAGAATGAGTACCTCGACGCGTTGTACCGAAGACCGGCAGAAGTCGGGATCACCCTCGTCGGGGATCTCGATCTGGAGGAGGATCGCGAGTACGGGGCGCTCACCCCAGTATTCCTGAAGGCAAACGCGCTCCTTCTCAACCTCTACGCGAACGATGATGAAGATCCAGGTGCGCTGGATCAAGCGATTCTGCTCAAGGATGCCTTGGGGGTGGCAGACAAGTTCCGGCTCCGAGGAATCGGAGCGGACCTGGAGAACTTGGAGAATCAGTTGACGGCCCTTCGGCTGCGGATCGAGGCGTTGGGAAACCAAATGGCGGAGTTGCAAAACGCCCTCGTTGCTGCGGGCCACGGCCACTGGTTGACCGAGGATGAGTACATTTTCGACGTTTACAGCCAAGTTATCGCGGACATCAACACGGGGTTGACGGAGATTAGCGATCAGAAGGCGATCATCGCAATTCACATTGCCTGATTTGGACGCGCAGGTTGAGGAGGATTCAGCATGTTTCGTTACTCGCCTCGGCTTCTGGCGCTGGGGGTGTTGATTTGCGTTTTTCCTCTCGCTTCTGGCGTGGGGCAAGAACCGCCAAAAGATGATCCACGACAGCCTCCGCTCCCCAAGGGGGCTGTGAAACGCTTGGGTTCGGCTGCGTTCCAGAGTGATGAGATGGCTCGGGGGTTGCTCGTTTTACCTGGAGCGAAACAACTTGTCATCGCGGACAAGAAGCATTTCGTCCTTTGGGATCTGACGACCGGAAAACGGCTCACCAGCACGCCACTGGTGACTCCCTCAAATATTGCGAGCATTCCGTGGAGCAAACCCGAAACGGTTTTCGCAGCAAATGGGAAGGAACTGATTGCGATCCGCGCTGGTGTTGCGTACCAACTCTCGGTCACTCTGGAAGGAGAACCGATACGGTTACCGAACCCAAGTGCGCCCCCGGTTGTGCCAAAACCTACTCCTGGCCTCCAAGAAGGAATTGTTGAGGTGCGGTTCGGTCCCGAGGGGCGTCTTTTTGGCGCGACAACGTCCGGGCGATTGGTCGAACGCAAGGTAGGTATTGGTGATGTTGTCGGCTGGCGCGATACGGGTCTGACTGCTGTGAAGGGCCCAAAGACGGTCATGGCGGGTGGGGGCGATGCCATCGCGATGCTCGGCGCGGACGAAAAGATCCGCCTCTGGGATGCGGCGAAGGGGAAAGACCTGGGAACGATCGACGCGCCGAACGCACGCTTCCTCGCGGTCTCGCCCGACGGAAAGACCGTCGCGACCCTCGACGATGCTGCAAATACAGACTGGAGAGAGGTGCGCCTCTGGTCGGTCGCGGAACGAAAAGTGATCGACAGTTGGACCCCGGCAGCAAGGCTCATGTCGCGTGTTGTGTTCTCCCCGGACGGCGAGAAACTGGCGATCGCGAACGGGGTTGTCGTCGAGCTTCACGAAACCAAGAGCGGAAAGTTACTCCACACGCTGCCGGACGTCGGTGGGGAAGTTCGTGCGCTCCAGTTTTTCCCAGACGGCTCGACTCTCATCGCTGCTGGGGCGTCGGGCGCGGTGCGCCAGTGGGACGTGCGCACGGGCGCCGCAGTCGGTCCCAAACACACGGGGCACACGGGGCCGGTCCGCGCAGTGGTATCCACGAAAGACGGCGGGTGGATCAGTGCCGGGACCGACCGTAACGCGCGATTGTGGGACAAGGAGGGAAAAGAGGTTCGGGAATTCGTCGGGCACAGCATGGCGCTCACCGCTCTCGTGCTGTCGGCTGACGAGAAGACCTTGTTCACCACCGGGCAAGACGGCACCGTTCGCGCGTGGGACGTGGCGAAAGGGACTGAGTTGCGCCAGTTCAAATTCAAACCGAACCTGGGGCAGCAGGGGGATGGTATGTTCTACTGCCTTGCCCTCTCCCCGAACGGGAAGACGCTCGCCGCAGGCCTCTGGGGTGGCCGTGTCCGTCTCCTCGATACTGAAACGCTGACGTCGAAAGCAGTCCTTGACAGTAACGGGGACGGCCCTGTGGTAATCGATTTCTCCAAGGGCTGGACCAACGCAGTCACGTTTAGCGGCGACAACCTCCTTGTTACTCGCGATTGTGAGCAGGCCATTCGCGTCTGGGATTTGGAGAAAGGCAAAGAGATTCGCAAGTTCGACGCTCGCGCTGGCGACTGCGACTGGGTTCGCATGTGTACATCGCCGAACGGCAAGCGGGTCGCGACGCCGATCGGCTCGAAGGGAGCTTCTGGGTCGCACGCCAACCGCCTCGGCATTTGGGAAGTTGAGACGGGGAAACTGTTGTACGAAGTGGGTTTCGGAGGCGAACAAAATCTCACCGCAGTCACGTTCCTACCAGACGGAAAGGGTATTGCGGTGGGCAACGCTCGGGGCAATGTCTTTGTAATCGATCTTGAGAAGACGACCGCGACCGCGAGGCACACATTCACGAGGGGCCATAACGGACCGGTGCTGTGCCTGTCCGCTTCGCCCGATGGCAAGACGCTCTCCTCCGGCGGGGCCGATACCACCGTACTCGTCTGGAACCTCGACAAACCTAAGTAGATC
>SXGS01471939.1_pt1 | contig 56170 bp, 43 predicted proteins | sample 3174681 | NCBI WGS metagenome assembly SXGS01 (sample SAMN11356861, study PRJNA531348) | freshwater metagenome | isolation source: freshwater sample F1-80 | place: China: Fuxian Lake, Yuxi | collected 2017-12-25
ACTGGTCCTTCGGCGACTACTTCAAGGAGGAAGCGATCGTCTGGGCCTGGCAGCTCCTCACGGAGGTCTGGGGCCTGCCCAAGGAGCGGCTGTGGGTCACCGTCTTCGGCGGTGACGAGAAGGACGGACTGCCGGCCGACACCGAGGCCGAGCGCATCTGGATCGAGAAGGCCGGCATCGACCCCTCGCGCGTGCTGCGCTTCGGTCGCAAGGCCAACTTCTGGGAGATGGGCGACACGGGCCCCTGCAGTCCGTGCACGGAGATCCACATCGACCGCGGCGGTCCGGGCTCAGATCCGCTCGATGGCGCCAATCGCGAGATCGGCGTCAACGCTGGCAATGAGCGCTTCATGGAGCTGTGGAACAACGTCTTCATGGAGTTCAACCGTCTCGATGACGGCTCGCTGCGCAAGCTGCCCGCGCAGAGCGTCGACACGGGCATGGGATTCGAGCGCATTCTCTCGGTGCTTCAGGGCAAGCGTTCCAACTACGACACCGACCTCTTCACGCCGATCTTCCGGCGCATCGAGCAGCTGACCGGCCGCACGTATACCGGCGGCGACTCCAAGAGCGATGTCGCGTTCCGAGTCTGCGCCGACCACATGCGTGCGATCACGGCCGCGGTCAGCGATGGCGCGCTGCCGGGCAATTCAGGACGCGGCTACGTGCTGCGCCGGCTGCTGCGCCGCGCCGCGCGCTTCGGGCGTCAGGAACTGGGCATGGAGCAGCCCTTCCTCTTTGAGCTCGCCGACGTGGTGGGGGAGATCCTCGGGCCGGTGTTCCCCGAGATGCAGAGCCGGCGCCAGCATGTCCGCGAGGTCGTGCGCGCCGAGGAAGTGGCCTTCGGCCGCACGCTCGGCAAGGGACTGGTGCGCTTCGAGGAATTGCGCGCGAGGCTCGGTGCATCGATGTCGATTCCCGGCGAGGCGGCCTTCGATCTGTACGCAACCTACGGATTTCCGCGCGATCTGGTCGAGCTGATGGCCCGCGAGGCAGGGATCCGCGTGGATGCGAGCGGCTGGGACAAGGCCGAGAAGGCCCACCAGGACGCCAGCCGCTCCGAGGGCAAGTTCAAGCAGCTCTTAAGCCCGGAGGAGATGGAAGGTCTCCCGGAGACCCGCCTGCACTGCCATGATGATGGCTCGGCCGGCGTCGAGGGGGAGAGCGAGCTCGCCTTCTTCTCGGAGGGGGAAGGTGAGCGACCCTCGCGCGTCGTGCTGAAGGCGACGCCTTTCTACCCCGAAGGCGGCGGACAGGTCGGAGACCGGGGTCTGCTCGAGGATGCCGGCGGCCGCTGGCGCATGCATGTCGAGGATACGCGCCGCGTCGGCGCGCTGATCGTGCATCTGGGTCGCAGCGAGGGCACGCTGGACACGTCAGCGGGTGCACGCATCCGTGCGCGCGTGGACCTCGGCCTGCGCAATGCCACGCGCCGTCACCACACCGGCACTCACCTGCTTCACAAGGCGCTCAAGGAAGTGCTCGGCAATCATGTCGGCCAGCAGGGCAGCCATGTGGGGCCGGAGCGCCTGCGCTTTGACTTCAGCCACGGCAAGGCGGTCAGCGCCGAGGAAATCGACCGCATCGAACAGCTCGTCAACCGCGAGATCCAACGCAACAGCGCCGTGCGCACCACGGTCGAGGAACTCGAGAGCGCCAAGGCGCGTGGCGTCGTCGCCATGTTCGGCGAGAAGTACGAGAGCCGCGTGCGCGTGCTGGATGTCGGCGGCTGGTCACTGGAACTGTGCGGCGGAACGCACGTGCACGCGGCCGGTGACATCGGCCCGTTCCTGATCACGCTGGAGCGCGCGGTGTCGGCCGGCGTGCGGCGCATCGAAGCGGTCTGCGGCAGCGCGGCGATCGCGCAGATGCAGCGCACCCGTCGTCTCGCGCAGGCCGCCGCGCGTGCGCTCAAGGCGCCCGAGGAGGAAATCGAGGCGCGCATCGAGCAGTTGCAGTCGCAGCTCAAGGAAGCCAAGAAGAAGGGCGAGAAATCCGCCGCCGGCGGCATCGACGCGGCCTTTGCGCGCATCAAGGGTGCCCTGCAGGACCGCGGGGATCTGCGCTGGGGCGTCTTTGACTGCCCGGAGCTCGACCAGAACAGCCTGCGCGAGCTCGGTGAGCGAGTCGGCTCACTGGGGCCCGGGCTCGCCGTGGCGCTGTTCGGTCGGGAGGAGGGCCGCGTGCCTTTCCTGATCCTGTGCCCAGGGGCCGGCAAGAGCGATTCTCACGCGGCCGGCACTCTGGCCAAGCTGGTGTCGAGCAAGCTCGGCGGCGGGGGCGGCGGTCGAGCGGACCTCGCTCAGGGGCAGGGGCAGGCCGCCGAGGCCCTCCCGCAGGCCCTCCAGTTGCTGGAGCAGACCTTGTCCAAGCGTTGACACCCCGCCAGCCGGCGGCTAGCATTTTCCCCCCTACTCTCAACGCGGGGCCCTTCGCGGTCCCGCACCCAAGCCATGCCGAATCCCAAGCGTCGTCACTCCAAGCACCGTAAGCGCATCCGTCGCTCCCACCTCGCCCTGGCCATCGCGACGCCCAACCGCTGCGCCCACTGCGGTGCCGCGATCCGTTCGCACCGCGTGTGCGACAACTGCGGGCATTACGGCTTCGAGAAGGGCGGCCAGAAGGGCGTCGCCGTCTTCGAGAAGGAATCGGTCTGATCGAGTGCGAGGAGCCGGATGGCAGCCCCGCTGATCGGCCTCGACATTCCCGGCGGCGACCACGCGCCTGAGTGCACCCTTCAGGGTGCGTGGCAGGCCGTGGACCCGCAAGGTCGCTGGAAGCTTCCTGCCGGCCGCATTCTGCTCGTCGGCGATGAGCCGATGATCCGTGCCTGGCTGGCGAGCAAGGGCGGCGATCCGGGCTTCCGGATCCTGCACGCTTCGCAGGTAATTGGCATGGACGAGTCGCCGGCCACGGCGCTGCGCTCCAAGCAGGATTCCTCGATCGCCAAGCTGATGGGGGCCGTCAAGGCGGGACACGCCGGCGCTGCCGTGAGCATGGGAAACACCGGCGCTGTGGTCGGCGCCGCCACGCTGCTGCTCGGCACGCTGCCCGGCGTGCTGCGCCCGGGCATTGCCGTGACGATGAAGTTCGGCGGTGCGCCGCTGACCATTCTGGACATGGGCGCGCTGTCGCAGCCCAAGCCGGAAAATCTGCTGCAGCACGCCGTGATGGGTGCAGCGCTGGCGAAGAGCTCGCACGGCATCGCGAATCCGCGCGTCGGCTTGCTGAACATCGGCGGCGAAGCGAGCAAAGGCACGGAGTTGCTCAAGGCCGTGTTCCCGCTGCTGGAAGGAAGCGGACTCAACTTCATCGGCAACGTGGAAGGCAACGAAGTGTTCCGCGGCAAGTGCGATGTGCTCGTGACCGACGGGTTCACCGGCAACGTGCTGCTCAAGTTCTGCGAGGACTTCGCTGCGCAAATGATCCAGCTGGCCGTGAAGGAGAGCGCCGTCAGCGGAGTGCAGATTCCGCGCGAAGCGCTCGGTCGCATTCAAAAGCACATCGACTACTCGGAATACGGCGGTGCGCTGCTGCTCGGCGTGAACGGCATCGTGTTCAAGGGCCATGGACGTTCGGATCACCACGCGGTTTCGAATGCGCTTTTCGCGGCCAGTCTGGCGCTCGATGCACGGCTCAACGAGCACATCGTCTCGGCGCTCGCTGCACAGCCTCTCGCCCCGCAAAGTCAGGGCTGAAGCGCGTTTTTGCGCTCCAACTCGGCCGCGCCCGGCGGTTAGAATCCGCGCCGCATGAACGCACGCATTCGCGTAGGCATCGCCGGCACAGGTTCGTATGTGCCCGAGCGGGTGGTTCCCAACAGCCACTTCGAGCAGTTCCTTGACACTTCCGACGAGTGGATCGTCCAGCGTACGGGCATTCAGGCCCGTCGCTTCGCGGCCGAAGGACAAGCGACGGTCGATATGGCCGTTCAGGCCAGCCAGCGCGCTCTGGAGATGGCAAAAGTCCGGCCCGAGGAGCTGGATCTGATCGTCTGCGGCACGCTGACACCCGACTATCTGCTGCCCGCGGCCGCGACCATCGTCCAATCGAAGCTGGGCGCGACCCGCGCCGGCGCCTTTGACTGCAATGCGGCCTGTTCGGGATTTCTGACCTCGTTCAGCACGGCCGAGGCCTTCATCGCCTCGGGGCGTGCCAGGAAAGTGCTCGCCATCGGCGCCGAGACGCTCTCGCGCTGGCTCGACTACAAGGATCGCGGTTCCTGCATCCTGTTCGGCGACGGCGCCGGGGCGGCCGTGCTGACGCCTCTGGAGGACTGTCAGCAGGGCGAGATTCTGCGCACGACGCTGGGCGCAGATGGCAGTGGTTACGAGCTGATCCACATGAAGGGATCGGGTTCGCTGATCCCGCCGACGCCGGAATCGCTGGCGCGCGGTGATCACTTCATTCGCGTGCAGGGCCGTGAGGTTTTCCGCTTCGCGGTCGATCGCATGGGACGCCTGATCGAAGAGATGATGGAAGGCCACACCTATGACGAGGTCTGCCTCGTGGTGCCGCACCAGGTCAACCGTCGCATCATCGACGCAGCGCTGGAGCGCATGGGCTGGAACGATGAGAAGGTGATGGTCAACATCCAGCACTACGGCAACACTTCCGCGGCATCGGTTCCCGTGGCGCTCGATGAAGCCGTGCGCGCCGGACGCTGCCAGAAGGGCAAGCTCGTGATTCTCGTGGCCTTCGGTGCCGGCCTGACGTGGGGCGCTTCGCTGATCCGCTGGTGAGCAACTGATCATGAATCAACCGCACGCGATTCTGTTTCCGGGGCAAGGCGCTCAGTTCGCAGGCATGGGCAAGGACTTTGCCGACGCCTTCGCTCCCGCGCGGGAGACATGGCAGGAAGCCGACCAGGCCCTGGGTTTTGCGCTCTCGGATTCCTGCTGGAATCGTGGCGAAGAGGTCAACCGCACCGACATCGCGCAGCCTGGCATCTACACCACCAGCGTCAGCGTGATCCGCGTGCTCGAGACGCGCGGACTCGATCGCTCCAAGCTGGCCTTCACGGCTGGACTTTCGCTGGGCGAGTACACCGCACTGTGGTGCGCGGGTTCGATCTCGTTCGCCGACGGTCTCCGGCTGGTGCGCCTGCGCGGTGAAGCGATGCAACGGGCCAGCGAACAGATCAAGAGCTCGATGACGAGCCTGATGGGGGCCACGGAGGAGCAGGCGCGCGCCCTCGCCGCCCACGCCTCGCAGGCCGGCATCTGCCAGGTTGCCAATCTCAACGCCCCTGGGCAGGTGATCCTCTCCGGCGAGCTTGCCGCACTGGATTTTGCGGAAGCCGCAGCCAAGGACTTCGGCATCCGTCGCACGCGCCGGCTCGTCGTGGCCGGCGGCTTTCACTCCGAGTGCATGCGGCCCGCGGCACAGGCGCTGGCGATGGCGCTGCGCGAAATCGAGATCCTCAGCCCGCGTGTGCCCTTCGTCTCCAATGTCAACGCCGTTTTCAGCACGGATCCGCAGGCCATCCGCGAGCAGCTGGCCTCACAGGTCTGCGCCTCGGTGCTGTGGGAGCAGAGCATGCGCCTCGCGCTCTCGCAGGGTGTCCGTTCCTTCCTGGAGCCCGCCCCGGGCGAGGTGCTGGGCGGATTGCTGCGCAAGATCGAGGAGGGAGTCGAAATCCAGTCCGTGGCCCGTCCGGAGCAGGTTCCCGCGGCTTGAGCCCCGGGTGCTTGAACCCCTCCTTCCGCCCCGCTAGAGTCCGCCCGATACCCCCCGCATGACTTCTTCTCCGCGACCCCTCCAAGGCAAGGTGGCCCTCGTCACGGGCGCGTCCCGTGGCATCGGCAAGGCGATCGCCCTGCGCCTCGCGCAGGCCGGCGCCAAGGTGGCCTGCGTGGCGACCGAGGCCAGCCGGGCCGAGGAATCGGCTCAGGCCTGTCAGGCCGTCACCCCGGGAGCGAAGGCCTATGGCTGCGATGTCGCCGACACCGCCGCCGTGCAAGCGCTGGTGGATGCCGTCCAGAAGGATCTCGGTGGCCTGGACATCCTCGTCAACAACGCGGGCATCACCCGCGATCAGCTGATGCTGAGGATGAGCGAGGAGGACTTCGATCGCGTCATCGAGGTCAACCTCAAGGGCACCTGGAACTTCTGCAAGGCGGCGAGCCGCCCGCTGATGAAGTGCAAGGGCAAGGTGATCAACATCACCTCCATCGTCGGTCTGACCGGCAACGCCGGACAGGCCAACTACGCGGCTTCCAAGGCAGGTGTGGTGGGCCTCACCAAGTCGCTTGCCAAGGAGCTGGCGGGTCGCGGGGTGTGCATCAACGCGATCGCGCCCGGCTACATTTCGACCGACATGACGGCTGCGATCGATGACAAGGCCAAGGAGGCCCTGCAGTCGAAGATTCCGCTGGGTCGCATCGGCAATCCCGACGACATCGCGGCGGCCGTCGAGTTCCTCGCCGGTCCCACCGGCGACTACATCACCGGACAGACCCTCGTGGTCGACGGGGGGCTCTCGCTGTAGAGCCCGCCGGTCCTGACCTTTTCCATCCCCCCTTCTTCCAACTCAAAGAACTCAAACATGAGCAACCCCTCCATCGAAGAACGCGTGATCAAGATCGTCTGTGACCAGATGGGCACGACCCCCGACAAGATCACCCGCGAGAGCTCGTTCATCAACGACCTCGGAGCCGACTCGCTCGACACCGTGGAGTTGGTGATGGAATTCGAAGACGAGTTCGAGATTTCGATCCCCGACGAGGACGCGGAGAAGATCCAGACCGTCGGCAACGCGATCGACTACATCACTTCGAAGTCCTGAAACCTGCTCCGCCCGCCCAAGGCGGGAGGAAATCGGCCCATGTCCCAACGCTCCGCGGAAAAAAAGCGCGTCGTCATCACCGGTCTGGGGATGATCAGCGCGCTCGGCAACGACGTCGAAACCAACTGGTCCCGCATCCTGCGGGGCGAAAGCGGTGTCGGGCCGATCACGCGCTTTGACGTCAGTGAGCACACCGTCAAGTTCGCGGCCTGCGTCAACCTCGATCCGCTCAAGAACTTCACCACGCCGGATCTGCGCAAGCTCGATCCGTTCACGATGTGGGCGCTGGTCGCGAGCGACGAGGCATTGCGCGATGCGGGCATCGATGCCACCAAGGAAAGCGACGAGATCCGCGAGCGCATCGGCTGCATCATCGGCACCGGCATCGGCGGCATCACCGGCATCGAGGAGCAGCACAAGGACCTGATGGAGCGCGGCCCGCGTCGCGTCAGCCCGCACTTCGTGCCCAAGATCATGGCCAACGCCGTCAGCGGCCAGGTCGCGATCCGCCATGGGCTGCAGGGCACCTGCTTCACCACATCGAGCGCCTGCGCCTCCGCGGGCCACGCGATGGGCATGGCCTGGCGCGCCATCCAGTACGGCGACGCGGATGTCGTGGTCACCGGCGGTGCCGAGTCGGCCACCACGCCGCTCTCGCTGGCGGGTTTCGCCAACATGAAGGCGCTCTCGACGCGCAACGACGATCCGCAGGCGGCTTCGCGCCCCTTCGACAAGGATCGGGACGGCGTCGTGATGGGTGAGGGTTGCGGCCTCCTCGTCGTCGAGGACTATGAGCGCGCCCAGCGCCGCGGCGCCCAGATCTACGCCGAAGTCAAAGGCTACGGATCGACTGACGATGCGCACCACATCACGGCGCCCGAGGAGAGCGGTCGCGGTCCGGCCCGCGCTCTGCGCGAGGCGCTGCGCCACGGCGGCATCGCGCTCGATGCAGTCGACTACATCAACGCCCACGGCACGAGCACGCCGTACAACGACCTGATTGAAACGCGCGCGATTCAGCAGGTCTTCGGTGATCATGCCCGCAAGCTGTGCGTTTCCAGCACCAAGTCGATGATCGGCCACCTGCTCGGCGCGTCCGCGGCTGTGGAGCTCGTCGTCACCGCACTCAGCGTCCAGCAGGGCCGCGTGCACCCGACCCGCAACTACACGACTCCGGATCCGGAGTGCACGCTGGACTACATTCCGGGCGCAGCCCGCGAGCTCAAGGTCCGCAACGCGCTCTCCAACAGCCTTGGCTTCGGTGGGCACAATGTCTCGATTCTGATCGGCACGCCGGACTGAGGCGCCGGTGCCGCCGCGGGCGGTGCGTGCGCACGAATGACGGATATTTCAAGGTTCTTGTCCTATCGAGGGGTGTGATGGGCAGCGACTATCAGCAAGTACGGGCCGCGCTGGAGCAGGCGGGGCAGCAGCATCTTCTGGCGGGCTTCGACGCGCTGCGGGGGCCGGAGCAGGCGGAGTACCTGCGCGAGCTCTCCGCGCTGGATCTGGCGCGGGTGGCACAGCTGCGCTCCGTGCTGGCGCAGCCTGCCGGTGCTCAGGATCCGCGCTTTGCGCCGCCGCAGATCTTCCCTCTGCAGCGTCAGGGCTCGCTCGAGCCGCGCGCGCAGACGGCGCGTGCGCGCGGTGCTGAGGCCTTCGCCAGCGGTGCGGTGGCTGCGCTCACGGTCGCGGGCGGCCAGGCTTCGCGGCTGGGCTACGATGCCCCCAAGGGTGTCTATCCGATCGGTCCTTTGAGCGGCTGGAGCCTGTTTGAGATCTTCGCCCGCAAGCTGCGCGCCGCCGGTGCCCGCTACGGATTCCGTCCGCTGTGGTATCTGATGACCTCGCCGGCCAACGACGCGCAGACGCGCGCGTATTTCGAGGAGCGCGGCTTCTTCGGATTGGCGCCCGAGCAGGTCTTCTTTTTTCCGCAGGACATGCTGCCGGCGCTCTCGCCGGAAGGTCTGGTGATCCGAGCTTCCGCGACCTCGCTCTTCCGAGCGCCCACAGGCCACGGCGGGGTGCTCGATGCGCTGCAGCGCTCTGGCGCGCTGGCGCACGCGCGCGAGCATCGCGTGCGGCAGTTCGCGTATTTTCAGGTCGACAACCCGCTGGCCTCGCCCTTCGATCCCCTGTTCTTCGGCCTGCATCTCGCCGAGGGCGCACGCATGTCGAGCAAGGTGGTCAAGAAGCGCGATGCGGCCGAGAAGGTCGGCGTGCTGGGCTATCTCGACGACAAGCTTTCCTGCATTGAATACTCCGACATGCCGGCGCACCTGCGCGAGTCGGTGGATGAGCGGGGCGAGCTGGTGTACAGCGCCGGCAACATTGCCATTCACGCCATCGAGCTGGGGTTCGTCGAGGAACTGACCCGCGGCGCGCTGGAGCTCCCCTGGCACCTCGCGAAGAAGAAGATGCCCGTCTTTGATCCGCAGCAGGGGCTGGTGGAGCGCGAAGGCATCAAGTTCGAGACCTTCGTGTTCGATGCGCTGGGGTTCTCGCCGCAGAGCGTCGTGCTGGAAGTGGCGCGCGAGCGCGAGTTCAGCCCTGTCAAGAACGCCAGCGGCGCGGATTCTCCAGCCACCACGCGCGCGGACATGTGCCGTCTGCACGCAGGCTATGCGCAGCGCGCCGGCTGGGAAGTGCCGACGGCGGGCAGCGAAGGCCACCCATGGATCGAGATCGATCCGCTGCTGGGCGAGGAGCCGGAGCACTTCGACACGCACGGCCCGCGCCATCCTCAGCGCCACCCCAAGGGACACCTGTACTCATGAACCGGGCCTGGCAGCGCCATGCCGATGAGCTGCAGCGCCGCCCGATCGTGGTGCTGTTCGGCGGCCGCTCCAGCGAGCGCGAAGTTTCGCTGAAGAGCGGCGCAGCGGTTGCGGCGGCACTGGAGGCTGTTCCGGCGGAGGCATCCGAGCCGCGCACCGCGCACGTCTACCGCGCGCAGATCGAGCTCGACGGGCATTGGCTGTTCGACGGCAAGCGTTTGACTGCGGGCGAGGCCCTGACGCGGCTCTCGCCCAGCACGCTTTTCTTCCTGGCGCTGCACGGCGGCGAGGGGGAGGACGGCCGCGTGCAGGGTTTCCTCGAGAGCATGGGCTTTGCGTACACCGGCTCCGGCGTAGGTGCGAGCGCGCTGTGTATGAATAAGAGCCAGACCAAGGCGGTCGTGCAGCAGGACGGTGTGCGCGTTGCGCGCGGCGTGCTGATCCGCGCCGGTGCCTGGCGGCAGGATCGGGCAGCCGCGCTGCGAGTGGCTGAGGCGCTTGCGACCACAGGCTGCGTCGTGAAGCCCAATTGCGGCGGATCGTCGGTGGCGACCTTCGTGCTCGACGACGCCCGAGAGCTGGAATCGAAGATCGAGGCGGCGCTGGCGACCGGCGATGATGCGCTCGTCGAAGAGCGCATCCGCGGCGTTGAATGCACCGTCGGAGTGCTGGGCAATGCGCGCGGGGATCTGCAGTCGCTGACGCCGGTCGAAATTGAGCCCAAGGCCGGTCGCTTCTTCGATTACGAGGAAAAGTACAGCGCTCAGGGCGCGCGCGAGCACTGCCCGCCGATCCACATCGCCCCTGAGCAGCTGCCGGAGCTCGGTCGGCTGGCACAGAACGCGCACCGGGCCGCGGGCTGCGAAGGCTATTCGCGCATCGACTTCCTGGTGCCGCAGACGGGTGCGCCGGTGATGCTCGAGATCAACACGCTGCCGGGCATGACCGAGCGCTCGTTGCTGCCGCAGGCAGCCGCCGTGCACGGATTCTCCTATCGGCAGCTGTGTCTGGAGATCCTAGCCCGGGCCCTGGAGCGCCGCACCCGATGAAGGTTCGAGTAGCCGTTGTCGGTGCCGGAGGCCGTCTGGGCGCGGTGGCGGCTCGCGCGGTGGAGGCCAGCGTACATTTCGAGCTCGTCGCGCGCGTCGAGCGCGGCATGGAGCTCGTCGCGGAGCTGCAGAGCTCGCGGGCGGAGTTGGCGCTGGATGCCACGGAGGCGGGGCTGGGTGCGCAGCATGCGCGGCTGATGCTCGAGCACGGTGTGCGTCCGGTGATCGGCACCAGCGGCGTCAGTCCTGCGGAAGCGCAGTCGTTGAACGAGCTTGCAGTCGAGCGGGGCCTCGGTGGCCTGATCGTGCCCAACTTCAGCCTCGGCATCGTGCTGCTGGAGCAGGCTGCGCGCGAAGCGGCGCGCCACTACGCAGCCTGCGAGCTGATCGAGATGCACCATGAGCGCAAGAAGGACGCGCCCAGCGGCACGGCGCTGCATCTGGGGCGCGAGCTCGCTGCCGTGCGCGGCGGAGCTGAGATTCCGATCCACTCGGTGCGTCTCCCCGGGCTCTATGCGCACCAGCTGGCGATCTTCGGGGCACCCGGCGAGACCTACACACTGCGCCACGACATGAGCGGACCGGAAGGCTTCGCGCCGGGAATTCTGGCTGCGCTGCGCCATGCCCGGACGGCCCGGGGAATCGCGGTCGGTCTGGTTCACGCCCTCTAGGCGGATTTTTTCGGGAATCCTTTGGCGGTTGGGCGCGCGCCTGCGCTTCCCCGGCCGATATGCGCCAAACCCGTTTTCCTGCCCAGGCCGGTTTCACGCTCGTGGAACTGGTGGTCGTGCTCCTGATTCTGGCGGCCGTCGCCGGCCTCGTGATCCCCGTGGTCGGAGGCTTGGGCCGCACGAGCGACATGGCGGCTTCCGCCAAGACCCAGAGCGATCTGGCCAACAACCTGCAGCAGTTCTTCCTGCTGCAGAAGCGCTACCCCCAGGGCTGCGACTCGCTGCTGCAGAACCCCGGGGGCGCCGGCACGCTGGCGCTCTACGCTCCGGTGAGCGATGCCAACGGCCAGCAGGTCAGCGGCATGACCACCTCCAGCCCGAGTGCGTACTCCTGGCTGACGCTCGGCAGCCTCACCGGTCAGCAGCTGCGCTCGCTGTCGCGCTGCGGCTTTGAGTACGTGTACGACCACGAGACCTATGACCCCGCGACCGGCTCTGGCGTCGTCAACGCCAACGACAGCGGCATCTACCAGCGCACGGTTCCTTCCTTCGCTGCTTCGAGCTTTGCCTGCGCCGTGGTCAACCCGACCGCCTCCAACCTCGCGACCAGCGCCAGCCAGTATCTCTTCCTGCGCGGTCTGGTGCCTTCGGAGCTGCGCCCCAACTCGACCACGCCCGCCAACTGGGACTGGGTTGCGGAATCGGGCACGCAGATCGTCGCGCTGGGCATCGGTCCGCGCTGCCGCCTCGTGCCGACGACGATGATGAGCACGCCGCTCTATCCCGGCAATGACGGCAAGTACTACGGGCGCTACATCGCGTACTTCAAGGTCTTCAACACCGGTGAGCGCGCGATCCTGATCGGCGTCTCCGACGCGTACGGACGCTTCTCGGACTACACCATCAACCAGTTCAACGAGTCGCTGCCCAACGGAGCGCGTCAGGGCTGATGCACGGTACGCGCGCCCGCGGTTGCGCAACTGGAGGCTTCACGGGCGGCTTCACGATCGTGGAGTTGCTCGTGGTGCTGCTGGTGCTGGTCGGACTCGCCGGCGTGGCAATCTCCGTCAGCGGATCGGCTTGGAAACAGGCCGAGAGCGGAATTGGGCTTGCGCAGCTGGTCGAGACGCAGAAGGCGGTGCAGCGCTTCGAGTTCGACAACCGGCGCTGGCCGGTGCGGCTGAGTGAACTGTCCGTGCAGCCTGCCGACCTGCCCACTCACGACCCGATCCGCGGCTTCGGCTGGCGCGGTCCATATCTGAGTCCGGTGCGCGGTGTCTACGCGGTGGATGCAGAGCTTGGCTTCAGCGCGGAGTACGGCAGCTCCGGCGATCCGGTGCCGCTCGATCTCTTCGAGCGGCCGCTGGTGCTGCAGCGCCCCGGTGCTCAAGGGCGCTATCTGCGCGTGGTCAGCGCAGGCTCCAACGGCAGGCTCGAAACTCCCGCACAGAAGATCTACCCGGCCCGATCGAGCTGCGGCGACGATGCCCTGCTCTACATCCGCGAGGCCGATCTGCGCCCATGACGGAGATGCCTTTGAAGCGCAACGCAGGGTTCACGCTCGTGGAACTGCTCGTGGTGCTGCTGATCCTCGTGGCGATCGCGGGCACGGCTCTGCAGGGTAGCTGGCAGCTCGCGGAGGATTCGCGCCTCCGGGAGACGGAGGCCTCGCTCGCGGGATTGGAGCGCGCCATCGTGGGCGAGGAACGCTCTCCCGCGCAGAGCTTCGTCAGCGACATCGGCCGCCTGCCGACTCTCGTGCAAGGCGAATTGCCCGAGTTGTTCACCGCATCGGCCGGCATTGCGCTGTTCAGCGTCCAGACGCCGGCCGGCGATGCACGCGTGCGCCTGGGCTGCGGTTGGCGCGGTCCGTACTGGCGCGGAGCCTTCGGCAGCACCGAGCTGCGCGACGGCTGGGGGGCCGCATGGCGCTGCTTCGATGCGGACGGAAATGCGATCCTTGACGGCGAGCCGTGGCGCGCGCTCGCCTCTTACGGCCGCGACGGCAACGTCGGCGGTGGCGGTTACGACAGCGATCAGGCGTGGGTCCTCGAAAGTGCCTCGCAGCCCTCGCGCCTGCATGGCTCGTTGATCGTGCGCGTACAGCCGCTGCCGGTCAGCGGCAGCGCCCAGAGCCTCGTGGTTCGCGTCTACGGTCCCGTGAACGGGCTGGTGCAGACGCTGCGCCAGGAGCAGTTCAGCACCAGTGACCCCACGCTGGTGCGCGTATTCGAGGCCGTGCCCATCGGAGCGCGCGCGGTGTGCGTATACCAGTCCGACAGCACCGAGTCCATCGATCCTCAGCAGCCGGTGCGCGCGCTCGTGCGTCAGGCAGCACCGCGCGCCGTGGAACTCCCGGCGGGCGGGTTGCCGGAGTTGCTCTTTGATCTGTCGACACCATGAGTACACGGCCCCGTTGGACACTCCTGCGCATGGTTTCGGGGGTCGCCGATCGCATGGATCTGGGCGAGGGCGATTCTCAGTACCTGCGCGCACCGGCGGGCGCGCGATTGGCCGAACTCGCGGGCCTCGCACCGCTCGGCCGACGCTGCGTGCTCTTCAGCGCGGATGTGCAGCTGGCAGAGACCTCGCTGACGCCTGCAGCCTTCGGCGCGCTGAGTGCACAGGAGCGCGAGCGCGCGCTGGCGCTGGAGTGGGAACTCTCCACCGGTCTGGATCCGAAAACGTGTCTGCTGCAGGCCGGCGAGAGCTCCGCGGGCGGTCTGACGGTGCTGGGCATCGAGCGCGCGCGTCACGAGCGGATTCTGCGCGAGTGCCCGGGGCTGCAATGCGCGCACGCGGAGAGCGTCGGCGGCCCGGAGCTCGATCCGCAGACCTGGTTTGAGCGCGCTCACCAGCGCCTTCAATCCGGTGCACTGGCGGTGCTGGAGCCTGCGCGCTCCGGAATGCCGCTGCGCCCCATCGCAGCGGGGGCGCTCGCGCTGCTCGTGGTGGTGGGCGTTGCGCGCGCACTCGATGTCCACGTGACGGCCCGCGAGGCGGCATTGCGGAAGGAAATGGCGCTGCTCTCGACGCGTCAGGCGCAGTGGGCGGAGCAGTATCGCTCAGCCCAAGCGCAGTTGGAGGAGCTTGAACGCCTGCGCACGCAGCACGCTGCGCGCGGCCCGCGCAAGCCCGCCCCTCTGGGCCTGTCGCCACAGATCATGCTGCACTGCCTCGATCGCCTGTCGCTGGCGCTGCCCGCGGGAGTGCAGGTGGATGCGCTGAGTCTCGATGACCGGCAGGTGCGCGTGCAGGGGCTGGCCCTCGAGGTGGCGGGCATCGAGGCCCTGCGCACCGAGTTGCTCGCCGCATGCCCGGAGTTGAAGCCGCTGGGCAGCGAACAGGTCGCGTTTGCACCCGCAGATCAGCGCCGCGCATGGCGCTTCGAGCTGCGAATGGGGCCGGCGGAGGAACAGCGTCCATGAGCCCGCGCGATCGCTGGCTGTTGGCCTTGCTGCCTGCCCTGTGCGTGGTGCTGTGGGCCCTCTTTCAAATCTGGCTGCCGCACCGCCAGCGCACCCAGGCGCTCGAAGCACAGATTCAGGCGGCGCGGACCGTCCCCGGCGGCGGGAGTCTGCCAGCCGTGGACGCGGAGGAGCTCGCACGACTGCAGGCGGCCCTCGCCGTGCCCCAAGCTCTCGGGGCTGAGCGTGTGACAGCGCTGCGCTGGTCGGGTCTCGCCGCATCCCTGGATCGTCATGGCATCAGGTTGGTGCGGGAGCGCGCACTGGAGCACGGCGTGCGCGCGCTGGAGCTGGAGGGCGGATACCTTGCGGTCGTGGATTGGCTGCGCGGCCTGATTCAGGATCCCGCCGCGCCTGCGCCGTGCCGCGTGGAGTTGCTGGAAGCGCGCACGGATGCAGGTGCGCTGCGCTGGAGCGTGTGGTTGCCATGAGTGGTGGGGCACCTGAACGCCGCCGTGCTCCGCGCTGGCGGCCCGCGCTGCAGGTGGCAACGCGGCTCTTGGCCGATGGCGCTGCCATCCACCTCGAGCTTGAGGATCTCTCGAGCAGTGGTGCGCGGGTGCGCGCTCATCCGCTTCTGGAAGAGGCGAACCGCGGGGGCTGCACCGTGACACTGGAGCTCTCGCTGGGTTCCGTGCCGGTGCGTCTGGAGGCGCGCGTGGCACGCCGCGGCACATCATTCGGATTGGAGTGGGTGGGCGCGCGGTCGTTGCCCTTGACTCTGGACGTGCGCCTTCTGCGCGTCGATCCGGCCTGGGCGCTGAAGTTACCCTCACACCTCGCGATGCGCCGGCGGCTGCTCCCCTTGTGCGAGATCGAGGGCGAGGTCGCGCTGGCCGTCTGCGAGCCGCTGGATGAAACCGCGCAGAAGGCCGTGGAGCGACTGCTCGAGCGTCCCGTGCGCCCGCAGTTCGTCGAGGCAGAAGCCCTGCAGCAGCTCCTGCGCCGTCTGCACGGCGAGAGCCGGGCGGCTCCCGGTGCGGCGGATGAAGAAGACGCTGTGGGACTCCTCGCGGAGCTGCTGCGGGCGGCCGCGCTGCGTCTGGCATCGGACATTCATCTGGATCCGGAGCGTTCCGGGCTGCGCGTGCGTCTGCGCGTCGACGGTGTGCTCGAAGACTATCGCCGGCTCCCGGCGCGGATCGCGCCGGAGCTGATCAGTCGAATCAAGGTTCTGGCGGGGATGGACATCGCTGAGAAGCGCGCGCCGCAGGACGGCCGCTTCACACACGATCCAGGCACTGGCAACAGCTTCGAGCTGCGCGTCGCAAGCCTGCCGACACGCCATGGCGAGCGCATGGCGCTGCGTCTGCTTGCGCTGGATGAGCGCACGCTGGAACTGGAGAGCCTCGGAATGGAGCCCGCCGAACTGGAGCGTCTGTTGCTCGCGGTCCGAAAGCCCCACGGGCTGGTGCTGGTCACGGGACCCACCGGCTGCGGCAAGAGCACCACCCTGCAGGCCGCGCTGCGCCGCATCCTGCGCGAGCGCGCGGTCAATGCCATCGCAGTTCAGGATCCGATTGAATACGACCTGCCGGGCGTGGCACAGGTCGAGGTCGACGCGGCGCACAAGGTGACCTTCCCCAAGGCCTTGCGAAGCATTCTGCGGCACGATCCGGACGTGATCCTGATCGGGGAGATCCGCGACGCCGAGACGCTTGACATCGCGCTCAAGGCGGCGCTCACAGGACATCTGGTGCTCGCCACGCTGCACACCAACTCGGCGACATCCACCGTGACGCGGCTCGTCGACATGGGGGCCGATCGCTTCCTGATCGCGGCGACACTGCGGCTGGTGGTCGCGCAGCGACTGGTGAGGCGCTTGTGCCCGCATTGCCGACACTCCTGGCCGGTTTCCGAGAGCGCAGCCTCCGCGCTCGAGTTCTCGGCATTGGGCCTGCGCGCCGCCGGCACGGCGTGGACGGCCGGTGCCTGCGTGTTCTGTGCGGGACGCGGCTATCAGGGTCGCATCGGCTTGTTCGAGCTGCTCGACATCGACCGCGAGGTTTCGGCTCGCATCGCGGCAGATGCAAGCGAGGCGGAACTGGAGCGCAGCTGCTCGCACACGCTGGAGCAGGATGCGCAGCACAAGCTCGAGGCGGGTGTCGCCTCTCTGGACGATCTGCGCTGGGCGCTGGCGGGGGCCTGAGAGCATGGTGCGCTACCTCTACAGCGCCGTGGATGCTCGCGGCGAAACCGTGACAGGCGCCATGGAGGCAGGTTCTCACCGGCGCGCGATCGAGCGTCTGCGCGACGGTGGACTGTGGGCGCGTTCGGTCCGGGAGGAAGGCCGCTGGTCACGCTGGCGCGAGCGCTGGTCGCCTCCGCGCCGGCTCGACATCGAGTTCGCACTGCGTCAGCTTGCATTTCTGGTGCGCAGCGGCGTTCCGATCCTTCAGGCGCTGCGCTCCACGGCCGCGGAAACAGCACGCAGATCCCTGCGCACACAGCTGGAACGCGCTGCGACACGCGTGGAGTCGGGTGAAAGCCTCAGTCGCGCGCTGGAAGCGCAGGGCGGTTTCCCGTCGGTCGTGGTGCGATTGGTTGAGGTGGGGGAATCGAGCGGCGAGCTGGATGTCTGTCTGCGGCGCGCCGCGGAAGGGCTCGAGCGCGAGCGCATCCTGCGCAGCACGGTGCTCGGCGCGCTGCTGTATCCCGCCGTGGTGCTCGTGCTGGCGCTGGGCACGGTGACCTACATGATGGTCTCGCTTGTGCCGAAGCTGACCCGCTTTCTGGAGCAGCTTCGCCGGCCGATGCCAGCGCCGACGCGCCTCCTGATCGATATTTCGCACTGGGTGGAGCGCCATGCGCTGACCACGGGCATTGTGCTGGCGCTCGGCTTGCTGGCGCTGCTTCTCTATCGGGCGACGGCGCAAGGACGCCTGAAGACCGATCGCTGGCTGCTGCGGCTGCCGATCTTCGGTCGCATCCTGCTGCTGGCCTCGACGACGAGCTTCGCGCGCTATCTCGGCCTGCTGCTGAAGAGCGGAGTGCGCGTGCCCAGGGCACTGGAGACCGTGGCTCCGCTGATTCGCAACCGTCATCTGGCCACGCATGTTCTGGAGGCCCGTGTCCGGGTCGTGCACGGGGCTGAGCTTGCCCCGCAACTGCAGCGTCCCGGCGGATTTCCAGCGCTGGTCGGCGGCATGGTCGCCATCGGGGAGCGCTCCGGCTCGCTGGATGAGGTCCTGACGGAGCTCGGCGATTACCACGATGCACGCCTGTCGGAAACCGTGCGTCGCGTGCTGACGTTCCTCGAGCCGGCCCTGATCGTCTTTGTCGGGACGCTCGTCGGCTTTGTCTACCTGTCGTTCTTCCTTGCGGTCTATTCCGTGGCGCCTGGGCGCTGATCGAGAGCCTTGCTGATGAAAACCATGATCTTCGCTGTTGTCTGCCTGGTGCTGGTGCCTCTGGCTCTCGCCTGGCAGGAAAACGACGCACGCCGTGATCCCACGCAGCCCTTATGGCTCTCCGCAGACGCCTCGCAGGCGGCAGGTCTTGCGGTTGTGCCCGGTGCACCACGTTTGGAACTCGGCGGTCTGGTGGTGGCAAAGGGCCAACCGGGTCACGCCCTCGTGCGAGTGGGTGAAGCCTGGATGCGCGTCTCGCCAGGGACGGATCTGGAGGCACCCGGAGGCTGGCAGGCGCGCGTGGAAGTGGTGGACGAGCAGGGCGTGAGCCTGCGCGAGAGCGGCGGCAGCGTGCGCATCCTGCGCTGAGGAGTCGATCATGCCCAACCTCATGAGACTGATTGTGGTGCTGCTGTTGATTGTCGCGCCGGCACAGCTGACGGCCTTGGCCCGCGCGCAAACCATGCTGAGCAAGGTGGACTTGCGCGCCATTCCGCTGCGCGAAGCCTGTCGTCTGCTCGCCGAGCCCAGCGGGCTAAACATCGTCGCATCACCGGCGGCAGCCGAGCTGCCGGTGAGTCTGTACTTGCGCGGCATCGACGTGCGTGCGGCCATCGACGCGCTGGCGCAGGCTCATGATATTTGCGTTCTGGAGACGGGCGGCATCGTGCGCCTCGTGACCAACGCCGAGCGCGCCCGCGAGCGCACGGAGGTGCGTGAGGAACGTACGGCGTATTTCACGGTGCTGTATCCCAATGTGTTCGATGTGGCCTACGCCGTGCGCAATCTGTTCGGAAGGCGGGTGCAGCTGCGTGTCAGCGAGGGAGACCAGCAGATGCTGCTCGATCTGCAGGATCGCATGGCGCGGTTCGATCTGGTCAACTCGCGCACGCAGGGGCTGGGCACGCAGAGCCTGGGATCGAACGCCCTTGGTTCGGGTTTTTCGGGTTCGGGTGCTTTGGGTTCCTTCCAGCAGCAGAACGCGCTCAACCTGCAGGGCCAGGACAGCCGAACGCTCGCGGGTGCGGGCGCCCTCGGTGACGGTGCCGACGGATTGCAGGGCACGCCGGATCCTGCCTTGGGTGTCCCGATCCATGTCACGGCGGCGCGCCGGCAGAACAAGCTGGTCGTGCGCACATCGGACTCGGCTGCGCTGGCGCAGATCGAGGAGCTGGTGCGGGAGCTGGATGTGCCCACGGCGATGGTGCTGCTGGAGGTTCGCATCCTCTCGGTGGAGCTCTCCGACGGGCAAAGCTCCTTCTTCGAGTACCAGTTCAGCGACGGCAAGCTCGGCGGAGACTTCGCCACGGGTGCGATCGCTCCCTCCGTTGCCCCGGCACTGGGAGTCGGCGGTACCGGGACCACGCCCGGCAACTTCATCTTTCAGTTCGTCGACGCACAGTTCGGCGCGCGCATGCAGCTGCTCGAGCGCGAATCGCGGGTCAAGCTGGTCTCCACGCCGATCCTGCTGACCGCCAACAACGAAGTCAGCAGGCTTTTCGTCGGCCGCGAAGTGCCGCTCAACCGCGGCTTCTCCGGCGGCCAGGTCGTTGCGAACCAGACCAGCACGTCCACGGTGTCGGGCACCAGCGCCATCGAGTTCCGGCCGGTTGGCACCACGCTGCTGATCACGCCCAACATCAACGCCGATCGCACGGTGACATTGCGCATCCTGCAGGAGAACTCGGAGGTACGCTCGACGGCGCAGATCCTCGTGCCCTCCGGCAATGAGTTTGTGCCGCAGGATGTCGGCGTGGTCAGTTCCCAGACCATCAGCGGGACGATTGTGGCCAAAGATGAGCTTGCGGTGGCCTTCGGCGGTCTGATCGAGGAGGGCACGGATGTTGGCACGGAGCGCGTGCCATTGCTGGGAGAGCTTCCTCTGGTGGGCGCGCTGTTCCGACGTGATGTGGACCAAGCGAAGCGTCGCGAGATCGTCGTGGTGGTGCGTCCCTTTGTCATGGGCACGCCCAGCGACTCCGACCAGCGCACGCGCACGCTGTTGGAGGGCATCGACAAGGGGCGCAGTGCGTTGGAAAAGAGCACGACGACCACCGGCGTCGAAGGGCTGGAGGTCTTGGGACTGCCCAAGCGCTGAGCGATGCGTGCGGTCGTTCTGCTGGGGCTGTTGTGCTTGACGGCGTGTCGCTCGGTCCATCCCGCTGCGGCTCCTCTGTCGACACAGACGCCGACACAGACGCTGGCACAGAGGTCGGCGAATCCGCTGACGCAGCCCCCGCAGGTGGCTTCGGAGCAGGATCTGCTCAACTGGCGCATCGCGCGTGCCGCCGAGCGTGATCCGGCCCGGAGGGCGGAGCTGGATCTGGCCGGCGCGCAGCTCCTGTGGAGGCTGCAGGGCCCTGGAGCCGCCCGCACCGTGTACGAGGAACTCGCCCTCCAGGCTCCTCCTGCTCAGGCAGCGCAGGCCTGCGCGCAGCTGGGCGCGCTGGAGCTGGAGCAGGGCCGTGCGGGGGCCGCTTTGGCTTGGCTGGACCGAGCGCTGAACGTCGGGCTTCCCGCGCCGCTGGGTCTGACGGCGCAGGGCAACCGTGCGCTGGCGGCCGCCGTGCTCGAAGCAACACCGGCTCATCTAGCGGCCCTGGATGCGGCCGCGCAGGCTTTGGAGGCCGCAGGTGATGCGGAAGGGGCTGCCGCCTTGCGGCGCAACCGGGCGCGTTTGGAAGCGCGGCGCTGACCGACAAGGCGGGCGGGCTTGCATCAGCAAGAAGTCCCGTTACGCTCTTGCGACCTCGTTGCCGGGGTGGCGAAATGGCAGACGCGATGGATTCAAAATCCATTTCCCGCGAGGGAGTCGGGGTTCAAGTCCCCGCCTCGGCACCACCTGCAGGGCTCAGCTCCGAGCTCGCGGGAAAGATGCTGCCTGTGCTGCTGCACAAGCTCAACAACGTCACGCAGGTCTTCAGCGGTCTCAACTCGCTGCTCACCGTGACGGGCGATCCCGCGTTGCTCGTGGAGCGCGCGGGGGATCTCGAGCATGCCGGAGCGCAGCTGCATCGGCTCGGATGGCTCGTCGGCATGATCGGGGCATCGCAGGGGGCTGACCTGCTGCTCGCACGACGCGAAGCTCTCGGTCTGCGCTGGAGTCTGGAAGCGCTGGCGGAACTCTGTGCGCGCGAACAGGTGCGGCTGGAGCTGCCCGCTCAGCTGCCCCGTGTGTGCCCGCAAGAGAACGAGGCGGCCATCTGCTGGGACCTTCTGCTGTGGATCCGCAGCCAGCCCGCGCAGCCTGTGCTGCGCTTGAATTGCACGCGCACCTCGGATCAGTGGCTCTTCCGGCTGGAAGGCGGCGCTGCAAGTCATGCCCTGCCAGCATGTGCGCTGGAGCCGCTCTCATGAGCTGGCTTGAGCGGCTGGTCGGCGGGTGGGGCTTTGATTCGCGCAACGGCGCTTTCGTTGTGCGTGGTGATGCGGTCCGCGTGGCAGAAGTGGAGGCGGCTCTGCAGGCACTTCGTCCGCTGCTCGCGGCGGATGGAGGAGATGTGGAACTGGTCGAGGTGGGCGAGGCTCATGTGGTGCTGCGCTGGAAGGGCAGCTGCAGCTCCTGCGCGAGCGCACCGTTGACGCTGGAGCGCGGAATCGCTCCGGAGCTGCACTCCCGTCTGGCCTGGCTCAAGCGCATCGAGACCGTCCGCTAGCTGCGCGGCACTTCAGTCTGTCTTCTGGCCGTCCGACTTCTGGAATTCGCGCAGCACGGTGGTCGCATAGCTGCCGGGCGGCAGCGCAAACGCAATCCTCAGGAGATCGGGCGCTTCCAGGCGGAGCTCGCACTCGCGCAGGTGGAGCCAGGCCGCGCGGCGAGCGCCGGGCAGTTGCGCGCGGCGCAGATCGTCGAGGCTGATGCCGCTGTCGGCGAGGCAGCGCTGCTCGAGTTGCGCGCTCTCGTCCTGCGCTTCGCGCATGCGGTAGCCGAAGAGCGGTCCGGTCGGCACGATTTCCCGGGACGCAATGCGCGGGGCCTCGCACTCCGGATCCTCTACGGCGAACTGCGGCCCATCGCAGCGTTCCGCGATGTCGCCTCGCATCAGCGCAGGCAGTCGCCCGAGCGCGTGGCGTGCCTCCAGCCAGCGGTGGAAGCACTCCGCTTGCCACGCCGAGAGCTGGAACTCAGCCAGCCAGCCGCGTGCCGGACGCTCGAACAGCTCTCGACCGCGCTTGGCATTGTCGCCGTCACGGCCGAAGCGCTGCGGCCCGAAGGCGTTGGCGAGGCCGCGCTCGAGCAGACGCTGCGCGATCGCCTGCGCTGCGGCAAGCGCGTCGGGCTGCACACCTCGCAGCCGGATGTCGAAGCGGTTGCCGCGCAGGTGGCCCAGCCGCAGTTTGTTCGAGTGCCGCGAGGCTTCCAGCACCTCGATTCCAAGCTCGGAGCGCACGCGCTCGGCGGCGGCTTGCGGATCCTGCGCATGGAGATGCAGCGAGAACCATTGCGTGGAGAGCGCCTGCTTGTCCTTGAGTCCGGCAAGCCCCACGCCGGAGGGGTGCAGACGAAACAGGCGGGCGAGCTGTGACTGCAGATCGCGGGTGTTGCGGCCTGTTCGACGCGTGAGGAGATAGACGTGCTCGCCGCTTCCGCTCGGCAGGTAAGCGGGCAATTCCTCAACCGAGAAGTCCTCCGGCTGCTGCTTGAGCTCGCCGCCGATCCCCGGCAGGTCCGGCGTCGCATGGAAGCGGAGCAGGCTCACGGCCGCTGTGAGAAAAGCCACTCGATCGTGGCGGGCAGCACTTCGGTGACGAGCAGCGTGTGACCGGAGTCTTCCTTCCGCTCGAAAGTCACCCTATGGCCGGCTTCCTTGAGCGCAGCGCAGCTCTTCGCCAGTCCGTCGGCATTGGCCAGCGGATCGAGCGCGCCCGCGATCACCAGCAGCGGCGGCAGTCGCTCGGCCTTGCCCCGCGGTCCTCCGGCAAGGCAGGCCACGGCCGCGAAGCGTTCCGGTGTGGCGGCAGCCAGACCGAAGGCGGCACCCGCACCCATGGAGTGGCCGACCAGATAGACGCGCGCGGGGTCGATGGCGTAGTGATAGCGCAGCGCCGTGAGCAGCTGCTCGAGCGTCTCCGGCTTGAGGCGCATGCTGACGCGCGGGGCAACGGCGAGAAAACCGCGCTGGTCGGCGAGGCGCTTGATCACTCCCGCACCGTAGGCATCAAAGAACATGTTCTCATCTCCGCCTGCGCCGTGCAGCACAATCACGAGCGGAACGGGAGTATCCTGCGTGGCGGCGAGCGGCGCGTACACGCGCAGCGGAAGGTTGCCCTTTTCCTGCGGCAGAACGCGCCACCAGTCGCCCAGGCGGCGCCGGTAGGGGTCTTCGCCCTTCTCAAGGGCCTCGATCTCGCGGATCAGGTCCTTGGAGAGTGCGCGGCGATCGCAGAAGAACTGCGCGGAGTCATTCGGGGAAGGCTGGTTGACGAGCAGTGCGGCGCGCGCCTTGGCGTTCTCCAGGGCCAGACGCAGCGGCTCACCTTCGGGCTCGATGCGGTTGAGCCGAACCAGCGCCGCGAGGCGCAGCTCATCGTAGTTGGTCTCATCCTTGGGCGCAGGCTCCGGCGCGGGAGCGCCCAGCTCGACGCTCAGCTGTTCCAGGTCGGCGAGCACCTTGGCGCCATCGCCGGTGAAGAAAGCGATCGTGGCGCGGTCGAAGGCCTGATGCAGCTCACGGCGACGCGGTCCTTCGAGCTGCTCCTGTTTGGCCGCATAGGCCTGTTCGAACCGCACGTAGGCTCGCGCCAGATCCAGTCGGGTGGTAGAGGTCTTCTGCGGCGCAGCGACCGCCAGCAGCAACAGGAGGGACAGCATGGCCTGAGCCTAGCCTAGAAGCGTCCGCCGAGCGACCCGGCGTAGCCCGTCAGCTCCGCATATCCGCTGCCCAAGACCGAACCCTCCAGCGTCACGGGGCCCTCCCAGTAGATGACACCGCTCGAACCGGCCGTGTTGAGCTCGCAATCGGGCAGCTGAGCGCTCAATCGGCCGTCGATGCCGGCCGAGGGCACGCGCAGCGACCATGCACAGGGGTACTTCCCCCCGGTGCGGGGACTCTGCCACCATTGCCTTGCCTCCAGAAGGATCTCTTCACGCCGCAGCGCGCGTGTGCTGCCATCGGCGAGGATCAGCGTGCCTCCGGACTGCTCGATGACGCTGCCATCGGCGCGGCGCAGGCAGTACACCATCAGCTCGCGCTGGTCGGCGAGGCGCAGACCCAGCCAATCCCAGCCCACGACGCCTTCACCCAGCTGGCTGGAGCCCCATTCGTGGTCGAACCAGGCTTCGCCACGCACCTTCAAGGCACGCCCGGCGATCGTGAGCGAACCTTCTCCGCGGAGGCGTGTCCAGCTGACATAGGCCGACGCATTGCCCGCTTCCGGCCCCTTGCGTGACAGCCCGCGTTCGCCATGCAGCACCAGCGGCTTGGCGGTGACGAAACAGAGATCGATGGCGATACCGCTGTCTGCATCGTGAGCGCGCGCGCGCAGATGCTGATCATCGGATTGCGTGAAACTCCAGTCGTCGAGCCAGACATCGAGCCGGTCGTGAGCAGCTCCGGCGAGACCGCCCTGCGGTCGACGCACCCGCTCCGCATGCCGGAACCGGCCTGCATCCACCTCCGCCACCGCCAGATGTCCCGCGAAGGCCTCACGCAGCTTCCAGCGCGGCTCGTCCGGTGCCGCCGACCCGGGCTGCATGCCCTGTCTGAAGATCGTCAGCTGAACTCCGTGGCGCCGGCCCGCATCATCCAGCAGCTCGGCAGTGAGATACCACCACTCGGTGCGATATTCGCGGTGTGCGCCATGGTCGCGCGGGAAGCTCAGCTCCGGCGGCTCCTGGTGCAGCTCCCAGTCAGCAGTCAGCCCCCCGACGACGCACAGCAACGCTGCCTGAATCATGTTCCCTCCTCACGCAGAATCCGTGCCGCCGGACTGGCGAGCACGCGCAGTGCCGGCAGCGCACCGGCGATGCCCGCAAACACCACCACCAGCACGAGCATGCGCACGCAGGTTTCGAACGGTTGCTGATAGCGAATGGTCCAGCCGAAGGACTGCAGGTTGACCACATCGACGAGCACGACGCCGATCGCAAGGCCGGTGAGGATGCCCAGCACGGCTCCGAGCAGGCCGATCCAGGCGGCCTGCAGCAGAATCTGTGCAAACAGCTCCGCACGCGTGGCGCCCAACGACCACAGCAGCGCCAGATCGCCGGCACGCTCGGCGAGCAGCGCATACAGCACGGTCAGCACCGCGATCACGGCCACGATGGCGCTGACCAGCTCCAACGCACGCGTGATGGCGAAGGTGCGATCGAAGACACTCAGGATCCGATCGAGCAGCTGGGTGCGTGTCAGTACCTCGACCGCAAAGCGCGTCTGGAGCACGGCGAGCACGCGCTCTCGCTCGGCATCGGCGCTGGTCGGGTCATCGAGGTAGATGTCGATGGTGCGCGGCAAGCTGCGCGGGAAAAGGCGCAGGAACTCCGCGCGTTCGGTGATCACGAGCCCCTGACTGTCACCGTAGTCGACAAAGACGCCCTCGATGGTCTTCTCAAGAACACCGGCATCGGTCTCGATACGGATCGAATCACCCTCGCGCAGGCCGGTCCACGTCGCCAGCGGTTCGTTGATCAGCACACGACCGAGTGTGTGGGCGCGCTGCAGAACTTCACGCGAATCGCGTCCATCGCGATAGGCGACCCCGCCGCGGCGTGCCACGACGGCCAGATCGCCCCCGCCCAGCGTGATCGAGCGTCCTCCCACGCGCGCGGGCTCGCGATGGAAGGGATGCACGTGCTCGGGTCCGTAGAGCGACTGGCATTCGGCGAGGATGCCGGCGTCGAGTTCTCCCAGCGGAACTCCGCCCGCGGTCGCCACTGGACGCAGCGCCAGATCCGCGAGCAGCCCTTCGCGAGCCCAGCTTTCCACACTGCTCCGGAAGGACAGCACCATCGCGGCGATGGAAATCGAGAGCGCCACGCTCATCCCGACAGCCGCGCTGGCCCAGGCGGCGCGACGGCGTCCGGCGGCCAGGGCGGAAGCCGAGAGACGCAGGGAAGGCATGCGCGCCAGCAGCCCGGGCATTCGCAGCGCGGAGCGGCCCAGCGCGTCGATCAGCGGCCCCTGCACGGCCACGAGGGCGAGCAGCAGCGCAATCGAGGCACCGAGCCCGCTCAGTGGCAGACCGTCGGGGCTGGGCACATGCATCAGCTGCAGCGCCGACCACACCAGCAGTCCCGCCAGCAGCAGGCTGCCCAGTCGAGCGCGGGCGCTCAGCGGCTGCTGCTGAGCGCGGCGCAAGGACTGCAGCGGCGGCGTGCGCACGATCTCGAACAGCGGCAGGATGCTCGCCAGCAGCGCCGCAGCGATGCCCATCGCTACGCCCGCGAGCACCAGGCCCGCTTCGATGCGCACGCCGCTTTCCGGCAGCGCGCCGAGGACCGTCTCCACGCTTGAGCGCATGGTGGGCGCCAGCGCATGTGCCGCCAGCGCACCTCCGATCGCTCCCAAGGCGCCGCCCAAGCTGCCGTACAGCAGCGCTTCACCCAGCAGCGTGGCTACCAGCTGCCGGCGGGTGGCTCCCAGCGAAACACACAGCGCGAGCAGCTTGCGCCGCTCGACGACGGCGCTCGCGAGTGCGGTCGCCACCAAAACGGCGCCGACCAGCAGCGAAATGCCGGAGAGCGAGAGCAGGTTGAATTCCAGCGAACGCACCATCGCACGCCGCTCGCGCTCGAGATCGGCGCTGCTCACCACGCGCAACGGTTGTGGAACGCAAGCCAGCGCCGACTCCTGAACCTGCTCTGCAGTCCAGCCCTTGCGGGGAACGAGATCCACGGAGTCCAGCCGCCTGCCTGGCGCAAACAAACTCTCCACGAGAGCCAGATCGCCGATCACGGCACTGCGCAGCGGATCATCGGGCGAGCGCAGGGGAAAGTGTCCGATGACAGGTACGGTGCGCGGAATGCCGCGCACGAGCAGCTGCAGCTCGTTTCGTTCCGTGAGCGCAGTCGGCAGCTCTTGCGAGACCCAGACACCCCGTCCCTGCCAGGTGGCCTCGATCTGTTCGGATGTTGGACGCCAGTCTTTGGGGCCTTGCAGCAGACGCGGATCGAGCAGAGCATCGATGCCGTACAGGCGCAGCACGGAGCGGCTGTTTTGCTCCAGCACCCACTCGTCCATGCGCGGCAGCAGCTGCGCGCCCTGAGTCAGCGGGCGCAGCAGTGCCAGCGCGCTGTCGTCGATCCCGCCGGGAGCCTCGATGCGCACCAGCTCTCCGCCGAGGGCGGTGTCGTCGCGCAGGGAGGAAACCGCCGAACGCGAGGCGATCAGCGTGGCGACGAAGGCCGCCACGCCGGCGGCGATGCCGATCACGGTGGCGAGCGAGCGCCACGGGCGGGAACGCACGGGCGCCCACACCAGCGCTCGGAACAGCATCAGCCCGCCTCCGTGAGACCCCAGCCGATCAGCCCGCCGTCCTTGAGTCGCGCCACGCGATCCGCACGCTGCGCCAGCGCACGATCGTGCGTGGCGACAACCAGTGCGGCGCCGGCTTCGCGGCGCAGCTCGTCGAGCAGCTCCAGCACGCGCACACCGTTGGCCGAGTCAAGGTTGCCGGTGGGGTCATCAGCCACGATCAGGCGCGGTCGATGCACCAGCGCCCGCGCGATGGCCCCCCGCTGCTGCTCTCCGCCGGAGAGCTCGCTGGGCAGGTGGCGGGCGCGCGCGGCGAGCCCGACGCGCTCGAGCAGGAATTGCACGCGGGCGGGATCACGCTTGCGATCCAGCGCCAGCGGCAGGGCCACGTTTTCTGCGACGGAAAGATGCGGCACCAGATGGAAGGCCTGAAAGATGATGCCGATCGAGCGACGGCGCAACAATGCGCGCTCGCGCTCGCTGCCGCGCGCAAGATCGACGCCGAGCACTTCAGCGCGACCGGAGCTCGGCTGATCCACCCCGCTCAGCAGGTTGAGCCGCGTGGACTTGCCGCAACCCGAAGGGCCGACCAGCGCCAGCCACTCACCGGCCTCGACCGCGAGCGAAACCTCCCGCAGAGCCTGCACGGTGCCTTCACCGCGCTCATAGCGACGCGAAACCGCTTCGAGGCGGGCGATGGCATGGTTGTGCGCTTTCGTAAGCGCATCCGCGGGCGTGCCCGCTGCGAAATCTGGGGTGTGAGTGGTCAATTGCAGTTCGGACGCGAAGGTAGCGACCGCACCCTGCGGGCGGAACAGATCATCGATCGCCCGCTGGAGGAGGTCTTCGCCTTTTTCGCGCGGCCGGAAAATCTGGATGCCCTGACGCCGGGCTTTCTTGGGTTCCGGACGCTGACCCCAAGCCCGATCCCGATGAACCCGCAGGCTCTGATCGAGCACGAAATCCGATTGCTGGGCATTCCGATGCGCTGGCGCACGCGGATCCTGGAGTTTCAGGCGCCGAGGTTCTTTGTGGACTTTCAGGAGCGCGGGCCCTATGCGCTCTGGCATCACACGCACCGCTTCGAAGTCGTGGATGCGCAGCGCACCCGCGTGATCGATGAGGTGCGCTACCGCATGCCGCTGGGGCCACTGGGGGCGATCGCCCATGCACTCTTCACGGCCCGTCTGCTGAGAACCATCTTCCGCTTCCGTCAGACGGAGCTCGAGCGTCGCTTCCCGGCCCGTGCTCAGCGCTGAGGCTGCTGAGGCTGCTGCTGAGCCCGCTGCAGGGCGCGCTGCGGTTCGCGCAGCCAACTGGAAGACTCGCTCCAGCCCCCCGGACGATCGTGAACGTGCCACAGGCGCTGGTGCTCGTCGATGAGATGCTCCAACTCGCCTGCGAGCAGCCGCGCTTGGGAGTGTGGCAGGCCTTCCAGCGCAACGCCTGCACCCGCGCGCAGGCGCGCGATGCCCAAGCGACAGCTGAAGGCCAGCATGCCCCCGATCCAGCGCCCCGCATCCTGATCCGTTTCCCGCGCAGGTTGCGCGGTCTCAAGCCGCGTGCGCACGCTGCTGAGGCGCTCGAGGCACTCATGCAGGCCTTCTAGGCTGAGGTTCTGCGTGCGCGGATGGGGGAATTCCGCCTTGGCAAAGGCAATGAGGAAGAACAGCGCCGTGCCGTTGGTGCTGCGCGCGCCGCTCCATTCGTGAGCGCGACCGAGCTCCAGCAGACACTCGCCCAGACGCCGGCGCGGATCGGCGAAGACCCACTGATCGAGCCAGTTCGAAAGCGATTCGCGCACGCGGTCCCGGGCTCGGGCATTCCAGGAGAGAGCTGCCGCGCTCAACAGGCCCGGATACAGCGTGACATGCGGCTGCAGATGGCCGCGATCGCCCCAGTCGGTGACGAGCAGCCCCTGCGCTCCGGCGGCATGGCCCGCTTCGGCCGCAGCCGCGATGTTGCTCAGCATGTTCTCCGTGCGGCCTCCAAAGCTCTGCCACGAGGAAGTGCCGGGGCAGACATGGAACTCCAGTCCGCTGGCTGCAAAGCGGGCGAGGTTCTGTGCGAAGGGGTGGTCCGCGTCATAGCCCCATTCCATGGCGATCGCCTCGCGCGGCAGCTCGCCGATCAACTCGGGGTGCTGCAGGATGATGTCGCCCCAGAACTGCATGCGCCGGCCGCGCCCGCGGACCTCGCGCTCAAGCTGCTGCAGGAAATCGAGGTAGACGCGGCCCTTGCCGCGCTCTTCGCAGGCGGAGCGCGAGCGGCCCAGCCCCAGATCAAATGTCTCGTCGCCGCCGACATTGAACTGGCGCGAGCGAAAGTGCGGCAGCAGCTGATCCATCAGCCCGGTGACGAAGGGCAGCGTGCCGGGATCGAGGGGGCAGAGCGCAAAGGGCTCGCGCGAACGACTGAAGGCGTGTTCGACGCCCTCAGGCACCTCGGCAAGCGCTCGGTAGGGCTCGTGGATCAGCCAGCGGTGCATGTGTCCGAAGCTCTGCTGGTTGGGAATCAGCTCGATTCCGCGCTCATGCGCGGCCGCATCGAGCGCCAGAATGTCGTCGCTCGTCAGCGGACTGGCGTCACCCCAGACGCGTTCGTGGCCGGGATAGGCAAAGGTGTGCTCGGTGTAGAGCTGCAGCTGGTTGATGCGCAGGCCTTCCAGCGTGTCGAGCAACTCCATCAGCCAGGCGCGTGTGGGCACGCGTGTGCGGCTGATGTCCAGCATCAAACCGCGGGCGGAGAAATCGGGCCAATCGCGGATGTGCAGCGCGGGCAGCGTCACTCGTCCGTGATCATCGCGTGCGCGGCCCGCGAAGATCTGACCCAGCAGCGCCAATCCGTGGCGCACGCCCGCGAGATCCGCTGCGCGCAGGACCAACTGAGGCTCGGCGAAGAACAGCTCGAAGCCCTGCGGTCGCTCTGCCTGACTCAGCTCGATGCGCAAGGAGATGTCGTCCGCGGTTTCGGCAGTGAAGGCGTCCACGGTGCCGATCCAGCCCTGACGGCGCGCACGCTGCAGCAGCGCGTAGATGTCCTGAACTGCGCCGGCGGATGACGCGCCCGGTCGGGAACACAGTTGCGCGCGCAGCGGCAGGCGCAGCTCGAATGCGCCGCCGAGGCGCCGGCACTGCTGAGGCGGGGGACAAAGCGACTCAGGCTGAAAGACGCTGCTCATGCGCCGGTTCCGCTCGGCCGCAGGCGGAACACCGCCCAGGTGCCCTGCGCACGCGCGATGCAGGTGCCATCCTCGCGGAAGCACTCGCCCTCTACGAACACCAGACGCATGCCGCGCCGCACAATGCGCGCCTTGGCGAGCAGACGGCCCTGAGCCGGCTCCAGGAACTGGTTCGAAAACTGCACCGTACCGCAACCCTCACCCTCGGCGAGACTGCGACCGACGGTGCGCCCCATCGCGCCGTCGAGCAGCAGCATCGTGATGCCGCCGTGCACGATGCCGACCTCATTGAAGAAGCGCTCGTCGGTGTCCAGCTCCAGACTGCTGGTGCCATCCGGAGAATCGATGGTGCGGATGCCTAGCGTGGCATTGAGAGGTGAGTGCATGTTCAGTCGGGGAGCTTACGGATTTCGCCTGCCATGAGGAACCACAGCTCACAGCGTACCGGCGTCTGTGGCGGCAGTGCTCGGCGCAGGATCGAGCGGTAGGCCTCTAGTTGCGCCGTGTAATGCGGCAGGCGTTCAGGAATGGACTGCGCGGCATCGGTCTTGAAATCGATCAGCACCCACGCGCCGCTGCCCGGGTCGATCGTGATCAGGTCCACGCGAGCGGACAGGTGCAGCGCCGTCCGGTCAGGGCCGCTCGCCCTCGCAAAGACATCCAGTTCGGCGGCCACAAGCTGCTCGCGCGCGTTCGCCAGCGCGGATAGCCACGGTTCGCGCTGCAGGTTTGCGCACAGCTCCGTGCCGCTTGACCCCAGCGCCTGCAGGCGCGGCTGCAGCAGCGTCATGAGATCCGCCTGCGGATCGCGGAACCACTGTTCCAGCGCGGCGTGCACGGCCGTTCCGAAGCTGCGTCCGCCGCCTGTACCGCCGCCTGTTATGCCACCTGTACCGCCGCGGGAGCCGCCCTCCGCCGACGCTGCGCCGGCGCGCAGGCTCTTGGCTGCGGTAGGACTCGCGGAGAAAGCCAGCGACTCGTGCTGACGCGCAGATGCACGTTGCCGCGCTCGCGCAGGAGGCCACTGGGAGCTGCCGGTGCTGCGCCGCGTTTCCGGGCGCGCATCGCAGGTTGCAGCCTCCGGGACGAGAATCCGGAACGGGCCGTGCTGAACGGCTTCGCGTGATCCCAGACTGCCGATCACCATCGCGTCCGCAAGGCAGGGCAACATTCCGGCATGGGCGCGCGCCGTGGCCGGATCGTCCGTGTAACCATCGGCGGAGAAATTGCCCATCAGGATCAACTCATCCTTGGGGCGTGTCATCGCCACGTAGAAGGTGCGCACATGCTCGGCCTGTTCAATGGCCTCGCGGAGCTCCCGAGCTTCGGCTTCCAGCAGATCGGGGAGCCCATCGAGCACCAGAGCCGTGCGCCCGCCCGAAAGGCGCGTGCTGCGCACAGGGTCTTCGTTGCGGTTGCCCGTGCGGTCGGTGTGGAGGCCCACCAGATACACACGCGGGAAGTCGAGACCCTTGGACTGGTGAATCGTCATCAGCTGCACGGCCTCGCTGGCTTCGCGCAGCGGCTTGGCCTCGCGTTGTTCACGCTCCGAATCCAGGTCGCGCCGGAGATCGCGCAGCAGCGCCGGTCCATCGCCACCCAGCTCCGTGAGACGCTGCTCCATCCGATCGAAGAACGACTGCAGGTTCGCGAGGCGGTACTCGCCCAGATAGCGCCGCGCTTCGAGCAGCTCGAGGCGGGTGCCTTCCCGCAGGCGCGTGAAGAATTCCTCGATCGTGCCCTCGCGCAGCAGATGCCGCAGCTCGCCGAGCAGCCGGACGCTTCGGCGCAGCAGCGGCGGCCAGTCGAGCGCGGATGCCTGCCCTTCCAGCAGCGTTGCCGCTTCCCGTGCGGCGTGGGCGATCGCAGCATCCAGCCGCGCCAGAGTCTGTTCGTCGCAGCCTTGGAGCTCGGTCATGCGCGCGAGGAACTGCTGGTTCTCAAGTGGAATCCAGGCCGCGTCCGGAACCCCGCAGGCGCTGCTGCGCAGGGCGGCCACCAGCGCCAGCGTGTCGGTCGGATCGATCGCCGCCCGCAGCCACGCGGCCGCATCGAGAATCTCCCGCCGGCGATAGAAGCTGCGGTCACCGCGCACCTCGTAGGGGATGTCGGCCTCGCGCAGAGCCGTCAGCAGTGCCTCCAGCTGTCCGCTGCGGCGCACGAGGATCGCGTGGGCGTCGAACGGATTGCCCTGATTGCGCTGCGTGAGGATGTCCTGCGCAATCCAGCGCGCTTCGAGGTGGCGCGCCCTGTCCGCGGAAGGCTCGCCGCTGGCATCCCAGGTGCAGATGACGCGCAGATCGGAGCCTTCGCGGTCCTTGTGAGCGACCAGCGGCTGGAAAGGCGGCTGCACGCCCGGCTCTGCGCGCATGGCGGGGGAGAACACGGATTCGACTGCGGAGAGGATCTTGGGCGTGGAGCGGTAGTTGCGCGCCAGCAGGCCCAGCTCTCCGCCCAGAGCCGTGACCTTGTGCTTGAAGTCCTCGTAGGCCTGCAGATCGGCGCTGCGCCAGGCGTAGATCGACTGCTTGGGGTCGCCGACGATGAACAGCCCCGGCCGGCGACGCGCCTTGGGGTCCAGCGCGAGGCGCTCGACGAGCTCGCATTGCACAGGATCGGTGTCCTGAAACTCGTCCACGAACAACTGCTCGATTCCGCCCGAAAAAGACTGGCACAGGTGCGGGTTGCGCACGATGGCGAGCGCGCCCTGAAGCAGGTCCTGAAACGTGACGACGCCCTCCCGGTGCAGTTCGTGTCGCAGCTCCAGCAACAGCCGGTGCAGCAGCTGACGCACGCGCTCGTAGCCGGCAGCTTCAATGTCGAGCAGGAGCTCCAGCCTAGGCTGCAGGGTCTGCATCAGACGCTGCACGGCTCCCTGATCTGCAATCACCTTCTGCTCGGATTTCGTGAATGTTCCCTTGGAGAGTGCGTGCAGTTTCTTGAGCGTGCTCTCGTCAAGTACTGCCTTCCAGGCCTGCAACGCCTCGGAAAGTGCTTCGAATTCGGCGGGCGGCGAGTCCAGCAGCTGACTCAGCGCATCGGTCGCATGGCGCAACGTGATCGGCACCTGCGTCGTGCTCGAGCCTCTGGCGTTTGCAAAAGGTTTCAGCGCCTGCGTCGCCCGTTCCAGGCAGGGCAGAAGATCCCGGAGGTACGCACGCAGCGTCGTAGGCGTGAAGCGCGGCTCGGCGAGCTCCTCCGCCGGCACGGACTGCTGGACAAGAATCTCCAGGCAGTCGACCAGACTCTGCGGAGAGCCGTCCGCGCGCAGATATTCCAGCCACAGCGCATCGACCGGCCCGTCGAAGGCCCGGCGGAACTCGGCATCGACAACGCGGCGAATGCACTCGCGCAAGCCGTGTCCATCTCCGTCGATGCGGTAGCCGAAGGGAAAGCCCGCCGCCTCGGGATCGAGTCGCACAAGCCGCTGCGCGAAGGAGTGCAGCGTCATGCCCACCGGCTCCGTCAGCGCATCGAGCAGCGCCTGAGCCCGCTGTGCGCGACGGCCATCCGTATCCGGCAGCTCGGCTTCGTCGAGTCCGCGCGGCAGGGTGCCTTGAGCAATCCCTGCAAGTGCATCGCACAGGCGCGTCTGCATCTCCGCGGCGGCCTTCTCGGTGAATGTCAGCGCCAGCAGGCCACGCAGCACCGTCTTCGGGATCGAATCGGCACCGGCGCTCGCCGTTCCGCTCGCCGCAGCATGGGCGACAGCGCGCTCCCACCCGATGCCCAGGCACCAGACGCACAGGCGCGCGACCAGCAGCGCGGTCTTGCCTGTGCCTGCGCCGGCTTCGATCCAGACCGGCGCATCAAAGCAGCGCTTGGCAAGACGGCGTGCGGACTCGTCGGCCTGCAGCGCGGAGTGGTGAGTGTCCGCACCGCTCATGCGCTCCCTCCTTCGCCGCTACCGGAGCCGGTGTCCGCTCCGTCTTTCAGTCGGAGTGCCGCCCGCGCCGCGCGCTCGTCGGGCGGCGCATCCTCCGGCAGGGGATTCGGATCGGCGAGCCACGCCTGCATGCGCAGCTTCGCGCCGGAATCGCCGCGCAGGCAGGCCAGCCTGACCTCGCAGTATTGGCAAGCCGTCGGCTCCGCCTCCTTGTCAGCCTGCGCAAGCCGAGGCACGAAGCCTCCCTCGACCCACACGGCATCCAGGCGCTCGAGCGTGGCTTCCAGAGCCTCGCGAATGGCCGCATCCGGCGTGTACTCGAACACGCGAGCGTGTTCGGGCGCAGCGGGCGCCAGATAGTGGTAGCGCCCGCGGGCATCCTTCGCGGCAGCGTACACCGCGGCCTGCAGATGCGTGCCGGCGCGCAGCGCCTTGAGTTGCTTCTCCGCGTGGTCGTTCTTGGTGTTCGTCAGCGGCTTGCCCGTCTTGAAGTCGATCCACAGCTCGCCTTGCTCGTCGCGCTCGACACGGTCGGCCCGGAAGCTGACCCGACGCGCACGGCCGGGAATGGCGAGCTCGCCCTTGAGCTCGCTGCCGACGATCTCGCGTGTGCAGGTGCGGTAGTGGTCCCCGGCAGCCTCCAGATAGGGTTGCATCTTCTCCACGAGCCAATGCCTCAGACCCAGCGGCGCGAGCTGTTCCTCGCGAATGACATGCAGCGCCGCCTCCTCTGCCTCGCGCTGAACTTCCTGCCGGGAGGGCCAGGTCGCACGCGCGCCGGGCCGCGCGAGCTTCTCCAGCACGCGGTGCACGGCGATGCCGACGATCTGCGGCGAAAGCTCCGGAACGAAGGCCAGCGGGTCTTCGATCCGTCCGAGTCTCATCCCGCGGCGCAGGAAGGCCTGCCAGGGGCAACCGGAGGTGTTCTCCAAAGCACTGACGGAGATGGATCGATCCGGCGGCAAGGCCTTGCCCACGCGACCAAGGAAGGCACCCGGCGCCGGACGCCGGTTGTGTGCCGGCTCCAGCTCATGCAGCACGGCGGCGTGAGCGCGAGCGAGCTGCGGCTCGCAGACGTCGGCGAGGATTTCGGCGTGCGGGCGCGCTCGCTCGCACAGCGCCATGGCCAGCGCACGCTCTTCCGGCAACGCGTCTGCGCGCCCCGGCCAGTTCTGCGGCAGCTCGCACGGCGGCGGCGCTTCCCTTTGCCCGGCACGCAGCCAGGCTTCGACGAAGGGCGAGGGCCGCAGCTCGGATCCGGCATCATCCCCCAGACTCCAGGACATCGTCACGCGCGGAGCGGCGCGCAGCAGGCTCTCGAAGTAATAGCGATCCTCGGCCGCGATCCCGCTCTTCAGCGGCAAGGTCTCCAGCAAGGGCAGCAGTGCGCGGCGTGCCGAATCGCTCAGCAGCAGGTCCTCGGCGACGCGCGAGGGGAAGCTCATGGCCTGCAGGCCGATCACGAAGAGCTCGTCAAAGGTGTGCCCACGTGCCTCCATGACATTGAGCAAGGCGACGCCGCCTCCTTCGCCCGCCAGCGGTGTCCGGCAGCGCTCGACCCATTGCGCCGACAGCCATTCGAGCAGTTCCGTACCACGCCAGCGCCACTGCGGAGGCGAGTCTTCGATGCACTCCTCCACGAGCTCTTCCAGTGCCTGCGAGTCGACATGGAAGTGCGTCACGAGCCAGTCGCGGCAGGCCGGGGCCAGCGTGCCCGCGGGTTCTTCGCGCGCGCACAGTGCCTCCCACTGCGCGAGCTGCTCTCGAACGACCCGCTGCAGGGTTTCGATCTCCGCGCGAGCCACGGTCGTCTTGCGCTGAGCGCCGGACTCGTCGTCGAGCACGGCGGGTACCGGCAGCGTCACGCCGCGCAGACCCTCCATGCGCGGTTCGAGGTCCAGCGTTGCCAGCTGTTCCAGAGTATTCGCGCCCAGCAGATGGCAGGCTGCCACGGCGAGGCTCGCACGCCGCGTCGCCTCATCGCCGAAGATCCGCGGTTGCGCCATGCGCCAACGCTCCAGACCAAGCGCACCGCAGTGGCTGGTCACATCCCGCAGAGCGCGTGCCGCGCGATCCCTGCCATCGGGGGAACCGGGCACTCCCAGCCCGGAACAGGGGATGCCCAGAGCGCGCAACTGCCGTCGCAGGCGCGGTGCGCAGGTTTCCAGATCGCGCGCGACGATGGCGATGCGCTCCGGCGCAGTCCCCTGTGCCAGCGCGCTTTCCACCGCGCCGGCCACCGCGCGCAGTTCGGCGCCGATAGAGCGGCCGCGCAGCAACGACACGTCGGCGATCGGATCGCGCCTCAGGGAAAGGTCCGCAGCGTTCATCGCCGGCGAGAGGGAGCTCAGCCAATGCGCTCCAAACTCACACGGCTCCAGCGTGCTTGCCAGGCCATCCTGAAACAGTGTCGTGACCGGCAGCTCCAGCAGCGCGTGCAGCAAGTCCGTGGCACTGCCGGTGGCGTCGGCGAAGCCATGAATGTGAATCCAGCGCGCATGGAGAGGAACGTCCGGCCGATCCCGACGAATGGCCGCCGCGGCGCGCTGAAATTCCTCACCGGGCAGACAGATGCCGGATTTCTCAGCCAGACGCTGCACCTCGCCGGCGACGCGCAGCACGAGCGCGGCGTGGGCGCGCTCGCTGTCTCTCAGCGTGACCGCATCCAGAGCCTCCAGGCAAGCCTCCATCTGCGTGTGGGTCCATTGAGAATGCAGCAGATCGCGCACGCTGCCTCCGAGGGCATGCCGCAGCGCGTCATCTGCTCCGGGCGGAGGTTCGAAAGCGATCAGGGCACGAGCAATCAGCGCCGCATAGGCCCCGGAACCCTGTGTCTGCGCGCGTGGCAGAACCTGACGCGGCAACTGCGGCAAAGACAGGAAGCGCACGCCCAGCAATACGCCGCCGCACTCCTGTACGGCGCGTGCCTGCAGATGTTGTCGCAGGCTGCGCGAGGGGACGATCACGAGCCCTGGCCGACGCAGGATCCGCGGATCCTGACGCAGGGCCGCCTGATCGGCTCGAATGCGCTCCAGCCAGCGCTGTTCCAGACCGAGCGCTCCGGCGCCCCAGACGATCTCTGCTCCCATGGGAATAGTCGAGCAAACGCCGGCGCGGCGGACAATGGTTCCGGACACTGCCCGCCGCTACACTCATCGGCCGCATGAGCGCTCTGATCCGAACCCTCGCCTGTGTTGGTCTGCTTGGCCTGTCCGCCTGCGATGAGTCCGATGCCGTCGCGGTGCGCCTGCGCGTGGCGCCGGACTTCTCCGGATCGCTGACCGTGTCCTCGCTGAGCCCCAAGGAGGCACAGGCACCCGTCGCGCTGAGCAACAGCGGCGTGTCCTGGAAGAGTCAGGTCGAACTGCGCGCCGCCGCGGGCGATTTTGCGCGCCTGTCGGAGCTCAAGCTCTCGGATGTCGAGCTCAGCGGCGGTGAGGGTGCCGACGGGCTGTGCTTCCTGCGCCTGCGTCTGCCGCGCGGCGAGAACGTGCAATGGGCCCGCGAGCTGGTTCCGCTCGACGGCGGTCAGCGGCGTGATGCGGCCCGCGCGCTCGATCCCAAGGGCAAGGCCGATGGCGTGGGTGAGTCGATCAAGTTCGAGATCACGCTCCCGGCCAAGGTGCTCGGCAACGGTCTCTCCGGTCGCACGCGCGGCGTCAAGCTCGACAGCGACAACGAAATCGCGACATTGGTCGTGCCGGTCACCACAGCCACATCCGCGGGCGAGCCGCTGGTCTGGCACCTCACTTGGCAGAAGTAGCCTGCGAGTCGGTGCTGGTCGGCGCGTAGCGCGCCAGATAGGGGCGCACCTCAAACTTCCTGGCCGTGTTCGATGAGCTCATGTAGCGAATCGAGCCGAAGATCGGGCGCTTGGGCGCCCAAGGTCGGTCGAAGCGGCCCAGTACCCAGAAGATCCCGCTGTAGGAGTTGGGGTCGCGACCATCGAGCGCGTACTTGTTGTTGAGCTCGATCATCACCGCCAGCGCTTCGCGGGGTGAGCGCGTCCACTCGAGGATCTTCTTGCCCCACAGCATGCGCAAGTAGTTGTGCATGCGTCCTTCGCGGGTCAGCTGCCGCATGGCGGCGTTCCACAGGGCGTCATGCGTGCCAGCGGACTCGAACTCTTCCAGCGTGTACACATGCTCGCGCTTGTCGCAAGCGTGCTCCTCCAGCGTCGCCCGCGCCCAGTCCGGCAGGGACTCGTAGCGATCGTGATCGCGGCGCTTGTGCGCAAACTGATACCCCAGTTCGCGCCACGTGATCAGCTCGTCGAGGAAGCTCTCCGCGCTGGCGCCCATGTTCCACCAGCCCTCGCGCTTGCCGGAGGCTTTGTCGGAGACATCCGCGCTCTTCCAGCCTTCGTGCTGAGCGACCTCCCGCAGCACCTCGTGCACCGAGAGCTGACCGAAGTGAATCCAGGGCGAGAGACCGCTGGAGGCATCGCTGGTCGGCTCGCTGCGCTCCGTGCCATAGCGCGCGAGGCGCTCGCGCACAAAGTGCCGCAGTGCTGCGCGCGCCGCTGCGCTGCCGCCGCGTTCACCGCCGCGTTCACCGCCGCGTTCACCGCCGCGTTCATCGACCGGCGCGGGGGTCTGCGGGACGCCGGCCTTGCGGGCGTCGAAGCGCGCAAGGTCCGTGGCCCCATAGCGCTTCGTGAACTCGCGCGGCAGCACGGCATCGCGCGGCATGCGGGCGGACGCCAGGCGGTCTTCGGCCGGAAACTCATCGAGCCAGGGCCGCAGGTTCTTCTGCAGGTGCCTGCGAAAGGCGTAGGCCGTAGGAAACGTCTGCGCGCAGGTCGCCAGCGGCAGGATGCCGGTGGAGTCGACGACCTCGAGCGGCACCTTCAGCTGGCGTGCGGCGGCCACCTGCATCGCCGGATGGAAGTAGCAGGGGTACTCATCGGTGACCACGAGCGCTGCGCGTTCGCTCAGCAGCGCCAGCGCTCCCTTGGCGGCGCCGACTTCCGGCTCGATGTGCGGCGCATAGCGCACTCGGGCGGCCTCGAAGGCGCTCTGGTTGTCGCGCATGCCATCGGCAACGAAGGCATGGAAGCGGGCGCTGGCCCACGGATAACCCGCACGCAGAGGCTCGTAGACCAGCAGCGGCAGCTGCAGCCGCTCACACCAGCGCACCGCGCGGTCCAGCGCGAAGTTGTACTGAGCCCGCCGGGTCGCACTCATCCAGTACAGGACGTACTCGCCATGTGCGGGAGTGCGAACCTCATTGGCAAGCCGGATGCGCGGATGCGGAACGGAGTCGAGTGCGCTCATGTCAGCGATAGGGGTTGGGGGCTGTGCTCAGCCGCTCGAGCAGGCCAGGCGCCAGACTCGCGGCGCACAACAGCCCCACCAGCAAGGTGCGCGGCCAGAATGACTGCCAGCCCAGCGCGAGCAGGCCTCCGAGCAGGCACAGCGCACTGGTGCGGGAGAGATCGGCGTACAGCCAGCCGCACAGCACCAGCGCGATCAGCAGCGCCGCCAGGCCTGCGCGCAGCGGGCGGGTGAGCTCATGCTGCGGACGTCGGAACTGTCCCAGCGCGACCAGCCCCAGCGCCCCCGCGAAACCCGCGGCATAGAGCGCCAGCGTGACGCTGTGGGCGAGTATTAGGCTCGCGGAAGCGGTGGCGAGCAATAACACCCAGGCGGGAGCGCAGCGTGCGGCCGACTGGGTGCGCGTTGCGCCCAGCAGCACCAGCACCGTCAGCAGCGCCGCGATGGCCCTTTCCCACACGGGCCATTGCGAGGGTTCCAGTCGCAAGGAGAGTACGACCACGGCAGCCGGACCCGGCAGCGCCGCGAGGTACACGGGCTTGCTCGCGATGCCCAGCAGCGCACCCAGTGCTGCCAGCATCCACAGCCAGTCGCGGCTGGAATGGGGCGTCGCGGTCAACGGGGCGAGCTCGGCGAAATGAGCCCATTGCGCGCAAGCAGCCGCGAGTGCACAGGCCAGCGCTTGCAGCCAGCTGTTGACGCGCAGCAACAAAACGCTGCAGACGACGAGAATCGCCGGCAGCGCAAAGCCCCACAGCAGTGTTTCTGCGGGCAGCACGGGTTCAGCGGGTCAGTTCCAGCGAGAGCGTGATCTCCACCTCGTCGCCGATGCCCTCGAGCATCGTCTTCATGCCGAAGTCGCTGCGCTTGAGCGTCGTCGTGGCGTGGAAGCCCACTCGTTCGCCGAAGCGCTCGGTCTTGGAATTGCCGGTCGTCTCGACCAGCAGCGTGATCGGCTTCTTGACGCCGTGCATTTCAAAATCACCGCTGACGGCGAGCTTGTCGCCGCGAGCTTCCACCTTGTTGCTGGTGAAGGTCAGCTTGGGGAATTCGCGTGCCGAGAAGAAGTCCGGGCTGGTGAGGTGGCCATCGCGATCCTTGTTGGCCGTGTCGATGCTGGAGACATCGATCTCGCAGCGCACCGACGACTTGGCGAGCTCGGCCGCATCGTGCACGACCTCGCCGCTGAAGCTGTTGAAGCGGCCGTAGGCCCAGGAGGTGTTGAGGTGCTTGACCTTGAAGAGCACCGTCGAGTGGACGGTGTCGATCTTCCAGGCACCCGCAGGAGTGACCGCCAGCGCCTCGCCGCGGTTGGAGAGCAGGAGCAGGGGGGCGCAGGCCAGGGTGAGAACGAACAGAGTGGTACGGAGCATCGCGGGTCGTAGGTTGAGCAGGTTCGGGAGCCTGTTCGACGCCCCCGCACCTGCGGATGCGCCTACAGACCGGGCAGGATGGTACCGACCGCGCCGCCTGTGCTGAGTTGGACCGGCGTAAGGTTCGGGTTCAGCGGCCAGGTGGCGGCGACCTGCGGCTGCTGCGTGCTCAACACAAACGATCCCATACTCGTGACTCCCACCGCTGAGCCGAAGCTCGCGTCCTGGGTGTTCCACTCCGACACGGTGCCGCTCGGCAGGTGCACGCGGTGCAGGAGCGTCGGACCCTGATTGCCCGGATCGGTGACGAACGCGAGCCAGCCGTCGCGGCGCGGCGCGTAGTCCGAATAAATCGTGCCATCGGGCGCGCTGGTGAGCAGCATCGGCAGCTGGCTGAGGTTGGCCGGGAAGCGGTAGAGCTCCTGCGGCTTGTTGCCGTCCGAGCGGCGGATCTCCATCGTCATCCAGCGACCGGCGATCTCCGTGTGATCCAGCGACTTCACGTTTTGCAGCACCACCTGAGGCGCCTGGCCGGGGCGGATCAGGTAGACCACGCCCCCGGTCGGATTTGAGTCGTGCATCAGCATGCTGATGCCGTCGGGCAGCAGGTGCACCACTTCGGGCTTGACGATCGGTACGGCGGTGAAGGGAGCCTGCGCATCGCCGGAGAACATGCTCAGGTTGATGAAGCTCGGACCGGCTCCCGGCGGCAAAGCCACCTGAAACAGATCGAGCGCATCCAGAGTCGGCTGCGGATTGGGGCCGACCTGGGCATCACCCACGGCCACCTGGAATGCGCCGCCGATGCGAAAGATCGCCAGTCCGATTTCGTCGAGCGTATCGATGAAGTTGGCATTGGACGTGATCAGATCCGTCTGCGGAGCGCTCGGCTGCTCGATGTTGGCGAGCACCATCTCCGAACCGGTGGCGGTTTCGATGCGCCAAGCCGCCTGCGTGCCCTCTTCGCTGATCGCCAGATAGGGCCCGTTGACGATCTCGGGCGCGAAGCCCGCCAGCGCCACCTGTGCGGGCTGCGTGCTGATCTGAACGGGCGCCCCGCTGCCATCCAGCGCGAACACATGCTGCTGCGTCACGCTTTCGCCGGCGCTGGTCAGGAAGTGGAGACCGTTGCGGCTGCGCACCAGCTGGCGCGCGTAGTAGGAGACATTGCTCAAGGGGAGCGTCACACTGCTCACTTCGCCCGTGCCTCCCAGCGGCGCACGCCAGATGCCGGACGTGCTGACCGCGAGGAACGCCTGCGCACCGACCGCCAGTCCCGCGGAGCCGAAATCCTGCGGCGGCGTGTTGCCGCTGCGCAGATGCGAGAGTCCCTGCAGCAGATCCAGCTCGTAGAGATCGCCTTCGTGCGTCGCGCGCGTGGCGACGAGCGCATGGGAGCCGGAAGGTGAGATGGCGATGCGCTCGAGGAACGGATCGCCGGTGGCGCTCGTGATCTCAAGCAGCGGCAGCACTTGGCCCTGCGAACTGATGCGGAAGTAGCCGTAGCCCGCGCTGCCGTTGAGAGCGGGGCGCGTGTACTTGTAGAGCGAGCCCTTCTGCGCCGGCAGCGCCAGACGGCTCGCCGGGGTGTCCAGGCGCAGGCGGGGACGCTGCGGCAGGAACTCTTCAAGCTCCGTGCGGCCCGTGAAGTCCAGCGGCAGCAGTTGAATGCCTTGCAGGGTGGCAGGGGCCTGCAGCTCCTGTCCGCTCAGCTCATCGAACACCCGCACGGTCGCGGCCGCGGGGTTGGTCTGCTCGAGAAAGACCACCTGGCCGGCACGGAGCGGTTCCGTGACGAGGGCAAGCAGACCTGCGGTGCAATACAAAGCGCGCATGAAGGAACTCCTGGATACTTCAAAGACTATGCCAAGACCGCACCCCCTGCGGGAGGATTCCGGGGGGCTTCTGCGGGTGTCGGGGCGGCAATCTGTCCAGATTCTGGATACACTTTCCGAAACAGGGACAGAACGATGACCCTTCCCGCAGCATGGCCCCCGGGTTTCCAACCCCTGCAGAGGCTCTCCCAAGGCGTGCAAGGCAGCGTCTGGAAGGCCCTCGCGGGTGAGGAGCCCTGTGTGCTGCGGGTCTACCGCAACACGCAGGCCGCCCAGGAGTTGGACGCGTTGGCAGGGCTTCAGGATCCCTTGCTGGCACGCCTGCTCGACTTTGGCACGCTGCCTGATGGCACCTTCTGGCTGGCCCGCCAGTGGATCGATGGTCAGCCGCTGCCCGCGGATCTGCGGGCGCACTCCGAGAGTCAGGTGCGCGAGTGGTACGCGGGGCTTTGCGCTGCGCTGGAGCGTCTGCACGCAGCAGGCCTCGTGCACGCCGACCTCAAGTGCGCCAACGCCATCCTGACCGCCTCAGGTCAGGTCGTCCTGACCGACTTCGGCCTGGCGCAGCGGGTGCGCTCGCGCGCCGAGCAGACCGGCGTCAGCGGGTCGCTGTCGACACTCTCGCCGGAAGCCCTCGACAACCTCGAGCTCGACGCGCGAGCGGATCTGTTCGCCGTGGGCGCGATGCTCTACGACGGACTGTGCGCGCAGCCGCGCGCGGTCGATGAGTTCTATGCGCGCTTTCCTGCCGAGGACTTCTTTGCGAGCGCGCAGTCAGGTGCCGAGCAGCTGCCGGAATGGTCCCGCGCACTGATCGGCGACCTCGTACAGCGTGATCGCGAGCAGCGGCCGCCGCGCGCCGGTACGGTGCGCATGCGCTTGCTGGGAGCGCGTGCTGGCGAGCGCGCCGGCCGAATCGATGCCGGCGGCGCGCGCACGGTCTGGCACTCGACGCCGCGCGAAGGCCGCGAGTCGCGCATGGCTCAACTCGAAGAGCGGCTGGAGCGCGAATGCGAGGCCGGTGAGCTGATCTGGATCGCGACGGAAGCGAGCGAGGACTGCGTGGCGCTGAGCGCGGAGCTGGCGCGGGCGGCCCAGGCTCGCGGTCGCAGTCTGGAGCGCGTGCCGGCCGAAGGCTGGCTGCGGCCGGGAGAGCATGCCCTGCGCAGCGATGCAGAGCTGGAGCAACAGCTGCAGACCGGCGCCGGAGCATTGCTGCTTCAACTGCCGCAGGCCGGGCCGGCGGAGCTGCGGGCGCTGGCGCGTCTGGCACGTCTGCACGCCACGCTGGAGCGGCGTCGGGCGCTCGTGTGGGTGGGTTCAGACTGGCCCGCGGATGGCGCGCCGCCGCCGCGTACGCTGCGCTGGGCGCTGCGCACGCGGGAGGATTGGGAAGCGCTGCTCGCTGCGCGTCTGGAGCCGAGCTCGCAGCAGCATGCGGGCACGCTCGCCGAACGTGCGCATGCTGCAAAGCTGGCCCCGGAGCTGCTTGCGCGCCAGGCGGAGGATCAGGGCGTGCTCGCCCCGACCGATCGCGGCTGGCGCGTGCTCGGTGATCCCGCACGTCTGGTGCTGGAGCCGCCCGTTCCGACTGCGGCGGATCCCGCGCAGCGTGCCGAGCAGCTGAGCATCCTGCTGCGGTTGGATCCGCTGCACCGCGAAGGTGGCCTCGAGCGCTATCCCGAGGAGGAGCGCTGCGCCGTGCACCGACGGCTTGCCACGCAGGTCGAGACCCCGCTCGAGCGGGAGTTCCATGCGTACCTCTCGCAGAGCGGAGCATCCAAGACGGAGGCGGCCATGGCGGAACTGGCCCAGGCGGTCGCCGAGTGCACCGAACGCGGACAGACCGAGCGCAGCCTGTGGGTGCTGCAGCGCGTGCGCGAGTGCCTCGCCGGCCGCGAGCTTCCGGCATGGCTGCGTGCCGAGGAGGCTCAGGCCTGGATCCAGCTGGGCGAGTTCGAGCGCGCGCGCGCTGTGCTCGAGTCAGGAACACCGACGCAGGACGCACGCGCGCGGGCGCGATTGCTGCTGGTGCGCGGACAGTTGCTGGCGAGGCAACGTCAGTTTGCCGACGCGCTGGAGTGCCTGTCGCAGGCATCGCAGCTCGATTCCCAGGCGCGCAATGCCGCGCTGCTGGCGGAGGCGCAGGTGTGGCTGGAAAACGGCGAGGAAGCGCGGCTGGAAGCACTGCGCGTGGTGGAACCTGCCGACTGGCGCACGGGCTACAACCTTGACATGTTGCGCGCGATCGCCCGCCTGCGCCTAGGCGAGCTCGCAGGAGCCCGCGAGTTGCTGGAAGCTCGGAGCGCGGAGGCGCAATCGCGCGGGGATGCACTCGCGGGCGCGGCGGCACAGCTCAATCTGGCGCAGCTGGAACGACGGGAAGGGCACACGGCCGAGGCGCTCGGGCACTACGCCGCTGCGGCGGCCGGCTACCAGCAGGTCGGTTCGCTCTCCGGACTGGCCCAGGCATTGGGGCAGCGGGGCATTCTGCTGCGCGAGCTGGGGCAATTGCGCGAGGCCAGCGCCGCGTTGGAAGAGGCACTGCGCCTGCGCGAGCGCCTCGGCGATCCGCTGGCGGTGCTGCGCACGCGCGCCACGCTCGGTCTGGTACGCGCGGAGCGCGGCCATCTCGCGGGTGCGCGCGAATGCCTCGAGGAGAGTGCGGCGGGGCTTGCCACAAGCCCGCAAGAAGCGGCGCTGCTGAGTGCCCGCGCCCTCGAGCTCAAGTCCCGCGTACATGCGCGCGTGGAGTGGCCGGCCGCGCTGGAGCAAAGCGGCGATCCGCGCGTGTTGCTGGCACTGGCCCGCGCCTGTGCCAACCTCGGACAGCACGCGCGTGCCCGAACGATCGCGCAGCAGGCGTCGGCAGCGGCCGAGCGCCTGCGCAACTCCGGGCTGGCGCGCGAAGCTCAGGCTCTGATCGCGCAACTGCGAGGCGAAACGGACGGCAGCCTCGCGCTGCGTCTCGCGCAGTGGTCGGAGAATCCCCAGCGCGAGGAGGAGTGGCGCCGGCTTGCGCAGCAGTCCGCGCTCAGCGGGCGTGACGATGTCGCCGCACGCTTTCATCTGGCCCTGTGTGCGCGCAGTCCGAATGAAGCGCTGGTGGCGGAAGACTGGCGGCAGGCCCAACGCCACCTCGAAGCGGTGCTGGCCGGTTTGTCGCAGGAGGAACGCATGCGCGCCCTGAACTTCCTGCTGGGGCGCGCGGATCCGCTGCCGGGCGAATGGACGCGAGCCAGGCGACGAGCCGAAAACGGAGAACTTGACATGGAACTGCTCAAGGTGCTGGAACTGAACCATCGACTGGTGCTGCAAGAGGCGCTGCCGGAGTTGCTGGGCTCCGTGGTGGAGTGCGCGCTGGAAGTCAGCGGCGCCGAGCGCGGCTTCCTGGTGCTGGCCACCCGCGGCGAACTGCGCATCGACACGGCGCGCGATTCCCGCCGCGGGGCACTCGAGGAGCCGGAGCTGGAGCTCTCACGCAGCGTCGTGCGACGCGCTCTGGAGCTGGGTAGGCCTCTGCGCATCTCCAATGCGGCGCAGCACGTGGATCTCGCCAGCGCTCCCAGCGTCACCGCGCTCGATCTGCGCGCCGTGCTGTGCGTGCCGTTTCGGATCGAGGCGGATCTCGATGGCGTGATCTACGTCGATCACCGCGCTCGCAGCGACGCGTTTGGAGAGCGCGCCGAGCGCCTGGTCGCATTGCTCGCGGATCAGGCTGCGCTCGCCATCCGACAGGTGCGCCGTCGCGAGGAAATCCAGGAGCTCAACCGCGAGCTTGCGCGCGAGAACGCGCGCAAGGAATCGGATCTGCGCACGGCGCAGGCGGCGCTGGCGGCGCAGGAACTGGCGGTGCCGCCCAGCGGGCTGATCGGCAGTTCGGCCGCGATGCGGCGCGTCCACGGTTTGATCGAGCGCGCGGCCCGCGCCCGGCTCCCGGTGCTGGTCCGCGGCGAATCGGGCACGGGCAAGGAGCTTGCGGCGCGCGCGCTGCACCAGCTCTCCCCGTGGTCGGACAAGCCCTTTGTGGGGGAGAATTGCGCCGCTTTCCCCGAGGCTCTGATCGAGACCGAGCTGTTCGGGTCCAAGAAGGGCTCGTATACCGGCGCGCTGGAAGACCGCATGGGTCTGTTCGAGCGAGCCGGCGGCGGCACTCTGTTCCTCGATGAGATCGGCGAACTGCCGCTGGAACTTCAGGCCAAGCTGCTGCGAGTGCTGGAGACGGGCGAAGTGCGCCGCATCGGCGACAGTCAGGTGCGCAAGGTCGAATTCCGGCTCATCGCCGCGACCAACCGCGATCTGGAGGCGTGGGTTGCCGAGGGCCGCTTCCGAGCGGACCTGTACTACCGCCTGGATGGCCTGCGCATCGACATGCCGCTCTTGGGCGAGCGCCCGGGTGACATTCCTGAGCTGGTGGATCATTTCCTGCGTCTGGAGAGCGCGCGCAGCGGGCGCCCCTGCCGGATCGAGGCGCCAGTGCTGGCGGCGCTGATGGCCCGCGAGTGGCCGGGCAACGTGCGCGAGCTTGCCAACGAGGTCGCGCGGCTGCTGGTGCTCTCCGGCGGCGACACCATCCGCGAACCGGCGCTGGTGCGTCCGGCGGCCGCTGCGGTTGCGGGAGGCCCGGGCGGCGGCGTGCGCACGGAACCCACCTCGCCCGAGCAGATCCGCCCGCTCGCCGAGCTCGAGCGTGACGCGATCGAGTCCGCCGTCAGCGCCTGTGCGGGCGACAAGAGCCTCGCTGCGGCGCGTCTGGGCATCAGTCGCGCCAAGATCTACCAGCGCTGGAAGGAATGGCACGGCGACGGCGAGTGAGTGCCGTCCGCGGGGCTTCCTGACGCTTTGGCGCGTATGCGCGTCAGCGCGGTTCGAGGAGGTCGCGCAGACCGCGCTCCAGCCCTGATTTCAGCTCGGACTTCAGATCCTGCTCCAGCTGCTTGAGCCTGCCTTGCACGTCCTTGAGCATGTCCTTCGGCAGGAAGTCCGCACCGGAGCGCGCAATCTCCTCCAGCGATGCTTCGATCAAGGCGTCGAGCACCACACCCGCGATGTGCGCGGCATCGCCGTCGCTCTGCAGCCCCTTGAGTTCCAGACGCGGCAGCTTCAGTTCCTTGCGCCCATCGACCAGCGGCACGCCTTCCAGCGTCAGGCCGCAACGCAGGTCTTCGAGCACGATGCTGTCAATGATGATCCGGCGCGACGAGCCGGTCTCCTGCTGCGATGCTTGATCTGCGGGCTTCTGCCGGGCACGCACCGCATCGAGGATGCGCTGGTAGTTGGTGCCGGAGCTGTTGCGCTCGATTTCCAGCTGCAATCCGCGCACGCGCATGGTCTTCACGTGAATGCTGCTGGAGAGAATCGTGCCGTTGTCCCACTCGGCGCGCAGTTCCTCGCAGCTCAGGAACTTGCGCTCCGAGAAGCCGGCGGGATTGTCGAGTGCCAGGCTCGCGATGCCCAGATGACCCTGAAAGAAGCCTGCGTCGACGCCGCCGACGCGCGTGGGCACGCCGCTTGCCGCGCTGCCGCCATTCTCGATTGCGGAAGCGATCAGCCGATCCAGGAACAACACGGCGGCACCGCCGATCGACACGAGGATCAGCAGCAGGATCAGGAGCCATTTCTTCATGCCGCAGAGCCTAGCGGCTCGCGAGGCTCATTGGCAGAACTCGACGTGCAGCGCGTTGGAGAGGCCCAATCCATGGCTGCCGGCGCTGTCGCGCAGGATCGCCTGGTAGTTGCGGGACGTGTTGGCCATGCCTGAGAGCAGCGGAACCGGGAAGCTCGCGCTGCCCGTCGCATCAAGATTGGTGACACCCAGTCGAGCCGTCGAACCGCCCAGGTACAGCGCGCCGCCCGCGAAGGGGATGGTGGCCGAAGAGGGGCTGTGCAGCACCATCGCCAGCGCACCGGGCACGCCGGACTCCAAACGCAGGTTCAGTCCGGATCCGCCGATGCGTGGTGAGCCCAGAGCGCGCAGATGCGGGATGCGGCCGTTGGAGCCGCGCTTGCCCAGTCCGTACTCGACCGGCTCGACGCAGGCACCGGCGCTGAACGAAATCGTGCTCTCGAGCATGCGCGTCGGCGAGCTCTTGCCGTGCTGCACCCACTGGTTGTGGGCGATCTGTCCGAGGTTGTTGGTCGTGTTCTCGTCGCGCAGGAACTCGATGTACTCCTTGGTGGTCGTCTGGTGCCAGACGCGCACGCGCGCGCTCGCTGCATTGGCCGGAATCGTGTACCAGGTGTCGTCCCAGTACTGGCCTTCCGCGAACGAAACGCCGACCGGCTCGGCCTGGTGATCGAGGAAGCGGGGCAGGGAAAACCCGCGCGGCGGGATGCGGTTGTCCTTCAGCACAGAGTTGTTGAGCACGAAGTGGAAGCTCTCGCCGGCGGGTTTGCCGGTCTGCGCTGCCATGTAGGCATCGAGCCCGTGCTTGACCTCGTAAACCTTTGTGTCGCCCGTGCTCAGCACGGCGGTGGCAGGATCGTAGGCCCCACGAGTCGCAATCGTGTTGCCGGCGGAGTTCAGGAACTGAACCTCGATCCACATGCGCCGGCCTTCACCGTATCCCGTCGGCAGCTTGTGGCCGCTCTGATTGATGATGCGGACTCGCAGCTGATTGGTTTGCCAATCGAGCTCGAGATCCGCCGCGCGGGCCAGCATGGAGCCGTTGCGGCGGTGCGCCGCCTCGACGGATTCGGCGCTGAGTCCGGTTTCGGAATCGGGGTAGAGGCTGCGTACGGCGTGCAGCACCCAGGAATTCGCCCCGTTGAAGTCGTGCTGCGGCAGATCCGGACGGACTTCGCCGCCGAGCAGCGGCTGGCAGCCCGTGCCCGTGATCTTGGGCATGTGGCAGTCCTGACAGGACTGCACCATGTTCTTGTCGCCGCCGAATCGTCCGGTCATGTCGATGCCGCGCTTGGCGAAGTCGCTCTCCAGCCACTCGCTGAATGTGCGCTCGATCGGGAATTGATCCTCGCTCGAGTGCGTCGGATGCGGCTGGTTGGTGGCGTTCAGCTTGTAGCTGCCGTCCTGCTGGCGGCTGAAAGCCGGGTTGGAAACCTGGTGGCAGGTGGCACACAGCAGCGACTCGCGGTGGAAATTCGACTGCTCGAAGGCGTGGAAGAAGAAGTTCGGTCCCAGATCGAAGGGGCCGCGGCGCACATCAAAGGGATCAACGATGTACTGGCCGTTGCCCGGCGAGTGCGGCACCTGCGCAAGGCTCGCAAGGATGCCGGAATCCGATGGCGGGTTGTCGGGCGTGAGCACCGGATCGACCAGTCGGTGGCAGACGTTGCAGTTGACGCCGTCGAGATCGCCCTGCGAGGGATCGAGCGCGGAACCATCGGCCGGTGTCGCACGACCGGCGAGCCAGGCCCCCGGCGTGTGGCAGCGCATGCAGTACTCACCGGAACCGGCCGCGTCCTGGTTCGCGATCGTCATCGCAGCGTGGAAGATCGGATCTCGTCCAGCCTGACCCATCATGCTGGCGGCCCAGCGTGTGTAGGGTTCCTGCGCCTCGTCGTAACCCGAGTGGCATGTCGTGCAGCCGTTGGAGGGCACGATGGCATCGATGATCATGCCGGGCTGCGTACCCGGCTGCTGAAAGTCCGTGCCCGTGGTGGGCAGTGGCAACTGGGAGAGCAGGCTGGCCGATGCCAGCGAGCCCAGAGACAGGACGCAGATGACAAGACGGGCGCGCATTGGAGTGGAGAAGAATTCTCTCCCACCCTTCAGCTTTCGGCAAGTTCCCCACAACGGAAGGTCGGACGGTTGCAGCCCGAAGCTGTGGAAAAAAAGGCGCAGTGCGGGCCGTGCGTCCTCTAGGAGCGCCGGGGGCATGGTGCCCGCGGCAAACCTTCAGGACTCCCCAATCGGATCTTCGCATGAGCATTCTTGCCTTCGCCCTGTGCTGCTCGCTGGCCCAACCGGCCCCGCGCCCTCTGTTTCAAGGACCCGGCATCGTCCCCGCGCCGCTGCACCCTTGCGTGCTGGCGATGAGCTCGCCGGAGCAATCCGGTCAGGTCGTGATCACCGAGTTTCTCAAAGACCCGGCCTTCGTCGCCGACACCAAGGGCGAGTGGATCGAGGTCTGGAACACGCTCGCCTGCCGGGTCAATCTCGACGGATGGACGCTCTCCGATGATGCGGGCAATTCCCACACGCTCAACGCCAACGGTTCGACGCAGCTGATCATGAAGCCCGGCGAGCGCTTCGTGCTCGCCATCAACGGCGACCCCGCTCAGAACGGCGGCATCAGCCCGCGCTATGTCTACTCGGGCTTCACGCTCGGCAATGCGGCGGATCAGATCATCCTGCGCAAGCCCGATGGCACGTTGGTCGATCGCGTGGAATACGACGATGGCGTGCTGTACCCCGACTCTCCGGGTCGTTCCATCCAGCTGCACCGCGATTACAGCACCGTCTACTTCAACGACGATCCGGGCGAGTGGTGCGAGTCGCAGACCGCCTGGAACAGCTTCAATACCGACACCGGCAGCCCCGGTGCTCCCAACCAACCCTGCTGGTGAGCTCTGGCACGCAGCACCACTGTCGAGCAGCCTGCGGAAATGCAGGCGGGCGACCCGATTCCGGGCCGCCCGCCGCATGCTCACGCCTGATTCAGGTCACTGCCAGGTGATCTGGTAGCCCTGCGTCGCGTTGAAGTTGGCGCTGGGGCAGAAGGTGGCGCAGGCGTCGCGGTAGTACACGAGGTAGAAGCGCGTGTCGCCCGTCACGAAGGCATCTCCCAGCGCGGCCGACTGCGCAGCCACGCCCGGACCGAAGTTGTAAACGCCCGCGCTCGACGCGCCAACGTTGATGCGCTTGAGCGTGCCGCCGAAGCAGCGCACGCCGTCACCGAAGGCAACGCCGGTCGGCAGGAGGCTGGTGCCCTGCAGCAGGATGCAGGTCAGGTTGTCGTTGAAACCCGCGCAGGTGCCGGTCGCCGTGGCGATGCCGCTGGCGGTCAGGACCAGCGCATCGGCCGTGGTGCTCGCCACGCCGCTGCCCGAGAGGACCGCGCCACCCGAGTTGGCCGAGTTGTTGCAGCCGGCGCCGGGGTTGCCGTTGTTGGCGCAAGGGCAGGCGATCACGCCGTTGACACCAGGCTCGCAGATCACGACGCCCGGAGCCGCGACGCAGCCGCCGTTGATGGCGCCCGGCGTGGGCGGACGAACGGGTGCCGCCGAGTTGGGATCGAAGTCGAGGAACAGCGTGGTGCTGAACGCGCCATCGCAGGGGCGGTAGATGCCGGCCGGCAGGAACGTTCCGGTGGCGGCGACATCCGGGCCGAGGACCGTCGCGCCGTCAAAGGTCACGTCCGCGCCGGTGGCCGGCGGCGGATCGATCACGGCGATGATGTCGAGGATCGTCGCGAGCGAAGGAATCGAAGTGGTCGTGCCGGTGGCGATGTTGGTGGCGAGCAGCGCCGTGATCGCGGCCGGGTTGGCCGTCTGAACGAGGTAGAACGTGTCCGAGCCGTTCTCGATCGCATCGTTGGCGACGCCGGTCGAGAAGTCCTGCTGGACGGGCTGGCCGAGGATCGTGCCTCCGTTGTTGGAGATCACGAAGTAACCGCTGGGAGGGATCACCGGCGAGGTCGCGTTGCCAAGGTTGTAGGCGCGGTCGAGGATACCGGCGGAGGCGCCGTCACCTTCGACGACCAGCACCATGTAGCCGGCGAGCGAGGTGCCGGGGGCACCCTTCAGCTCGATGAACTCGGCGATGTCGGTGCCGGTGGTGCTGATGTAGATCTCGTTGAGCGTCACCTGAGCGGACGCGGCAGAGGCAGCGCCGATGAGAGCGGCGCCGGCCAGAAAGAGTCGGTTGAGTTGCATGGTTCCTGAGTGCCTCTCGATGGAGAGAAAAGGGGAGATCTCGGGCCTTGTCCTGAACCCCGAGGTCTGACAAGCGTACCCCATCCCGGGCCGGCTCGGGTAGTCAAGTCCCGCCGAATTGCCGATCAAGGAGCCTTGATGAGCACCCTCAGCGAACCGCAGGTCCCGCAGGGCCCGTTGGCGGGCACCCGCGGCAGGGGGTGGCGGGGGCAGAACCAGGCCCACTGCGAGGGCGGAGCAGCGGCCTCGTTGCCGACGTAGCCCAAGCCCTCCAGCACGTTGCGGGCCCCGGCAAGGTGCTCCTCGGAGACCACCTTGGGGAACGGCGCGCTGACCCACGGCTGCTCCTTGGCGAGGTGCAGCAGCAGTCGCTCGACGAGCGCGGGCTCACGGGCGAAGCGGTTGTCGAGCTCTCTGGGGTCGGCGGAGAGGTCAAAGAGCTCGCTGCGCTCGGGATGACTCGGCCGCCAGATCAGCTTGTGCGGTCCGTCGATCACCATGTAGAGGAAGTCGTCGTAGGGCCGGCTCTGGACCATGCTGGCATTGAGGTCGTAGCCGTTGATCTGATCCGCGAAAGCCAGGCGCGGCTCCTCGGCACGCCCCTCGAGCAGGGCGCGCAGCGAGCGACCGCTGACGGGTTTGGGCGCACGCAGTCCCAGATAGTCGAGCACGGTGGGCTGAATGTCCCGCGAGCGCACCACGGGCTCGATCGCCGGACGCGGTCCTTGCTCGGGAATGCGCACGATCAACGGCACGCGAATCTGCTCCTGATACACCAGCCGGTGGTATGCCCAGCCGTGATCTCCCAGACCTTCACCGTGGTCGGCCACGACGACGAACAGCGTGCGCTCGTACTCACCGCGCGCGCGCAGAGCCTCGACGAGTCGTCCGAACTGAGAATCCACGTAGCGCACTTCGGCCGAGTAGAGCTCGCGGCTCGCCAGCGGCTGACCCTGCGGCGTGCGCGGCAGATCGGGCGGCAACTCGCTCGCGGGCGGAACCTTGACGGCATCGTGCGGATCCCAGTAGTGCACCCACAGGAAGAAGGGCCGCTCGTCCTCGCTGAGCCAGTCCAGCACCAGATCCGTCGTCTCGTCGGAGCGGCGCTGGAATTCAAGCACGTTCCACTTCCCGCCCTGACCGGGTTCCACCGTCGTATCGAAGCTGTCGAATACCTCGAACCCGTTGGCGAAGCCGAACCACGAGCTCACCGGAAAGGCGCTGTGGATGGCGGCCGTGTGGTAGCCGTTCTGCCGCAGGATCGTCGCCAGTGTCGGCACGTCCTTGCCCAGCCGGAAGCCGCTGCCCGCCGCCAGCACCCGCACGCCGTGCTCGTGGTTGTCGAGACCCGTGAGAATGGTCGCGTGGCTCACCGGAGTTAGCGCGGAGGAGGAGATCGCCATGTCAAAGCGCGCTCCGGCGCTGGCGAGGGCGTCGAGGTGCTGAGTGGGATTTCCGGGGGCTCCGTAGCAACCCAAGGCATCGGCGCGCGTCGTGTCGAGCGTCACCAGCACAACGTTCCAGCCCTTGCCGCGCACGCCCTGACAGGCCAGCGGTCCAAACAGGGCCAGCGCCAAGGCCGCTGCCCACATCGCTCTCCAGCACGGTTTCACGCTTGGCGAGTATTCCTGCTCGAGGAAAGCGCGACAAGCCCCGCCTTCTTTGACGGGCGCGCAAGGGCTAGCATGGGAGCCATGAAGCGTGCCTTGTCGATTGCGTGCGGAGCGGTGGTGCTCCTGATCATGGTCAGCTCGTGCTCGGATGAGCCGGAGGCCCCGCGCAAGGTGCGTCGGCGCCCCGGCCAGAATCCCGCCAATCCCCAAGCCTCCGCCGCCCTCCCCGCGGTACAGGACGGCGTTGAGATCGTCTGGTACGCCGGGCCCGGCAAGAGCCAGAAGAAGTCCGAGGGCCTGCGGAAGGCCGGCAAGCGCGAAGGTTCATGGACCTGGTGGGATGCCTCGGGCAAGCTCGCTGTGACGGGTCAGTTCGAAGCTGACGAGGAAACCGGGCTTTGGACCGAGTACTACCCCACGCAGGCCAAGAAGCGCGAAGACCACTGGGTTGCGGGCCGCAAGGATGGGCTTTCGACCGAGTTCCATGAGAACGGACAGAAAAAGCAGGAGCTCAACTTCGTCGAGGGACTGCAGCAGGGCCCGTTCCAGGCTTGGCACCCCGATGGCAAGCCTGCGACCAGCGGCAGTGCGATCGACGGCAAGTTCGACGGTGAGATCCGCGAGTGGTATCCCTCGGGGCAGCTGAAGCAGCAGGCGCGCTTCGAACAAGGCCAGCAGGTCGGCCTGCAGGAGCGCTGGTATGAGAACGGCCAGCTGGAATCGAGCACGAACTTTGCCGCTGGCGTGCCGGACGGTCCGGTGAAGAGTTTCTATCCCGACGGCAAGCTGCGCTTCGAAGGGACGTTCGCGAAGAACCTGCGCACGGGCGAGTGGCGCTGCTTCAAGCCCGATGGAAGCGCGGATGCGACGGCCTCCGGCGTCTACGAATCGGGTGCGCGCAAGTCCGCGCTGCCCGAAGAAGGCGGTGCCAAGTGAGTTCGACCATGAGTCGCACAGCCTCCCAGCCGATGCTGCGCACGGACGCCGCAATCTGGACGGCGATTGACGCCGAAGCCGCACGTCAGGAGGCGCAGTTGGAGCTGATCGCATCCGAGAATCACGCCTCGCGCGAGGTCATGGCCGCGATGGGCTCCGTGTTGACCAACAAGTCCGCCGAGGGCTACCCCGGCCGACGCTACTACGGAGGCTGCGAGCACGTCGACACCGTCGAAGAACTGGCACGTGAGCGCGCCAAGCGCCTGTTCAGCGCCACGCATGCCAACGTACAGCCGCACTCCGGCACGCAGGCCAACATCGCCGTGTTCCTGGCGCTGCTGCAGCCGCGCGACCGCATCCTCGCGATGAGCCTGGATCATGGCGGTCACCTGAGCCACGGCCACCCGAAGAACTTCTCCGGAATGCTGTATGAGATCCACTCCTACGGCGTCGAACGGGAGAGCGAGCGCATCGACATGGACCGCGTGCGCGAGACGGCACTCAAGGTGCGGCCCAAGCTGCTGCTCGCCGGCGCCAGCGCCTATTCACGCACGCTCGACTTTGCGGCCTTTGCCGCCATCGCACGTGAAGTCGGCGCGCTGTTCCTCGTCGACATGGCTCACATCGCCGGCTTGGTGGCCGCCGGCGTGCACCCCACGCCTGTCGGACATGCCGATGTCGTCACGATGACGACTCACAAGACATTGCGCGGTCCGCGC
>SXGS01591856.1_pt1 | contig 55858 bp, 49 predicted proteins | sample 3174681 | NCBI WGS metagenome assembly SXGS01 (sample SAMN11356861, study PRJNA531348) | freshwater metagenome | isolation source: freshwater sample F1-80 | place: China: Fuxian Lake, Yuxi | collected 2017-12-25
ACGCGCAAACGCAAGCTGTGGTCGAAGCAAGCCGCGGGCAAGAAACGCATGAAGATGGTGGGCCAGGTCGATATACCGCAGGAGGCGTTCTTGGCAGTGCTGGAGTCGGATCAGTGATATAATTGAGGTGATTTCCTCTATCGCGAAAGGAACGACCATGTCGATTCTCATTCCGACGAATTCAACACCGGCGGGCGTGTTTCAATCGCATTTCGGCGCTGTCCCCGGGACGCAAGACGCCAAGGCGGAGTGCGAGAAGTGGGAATTCCTGTGCGGCGCGCTGCTTATTGAACGCGAGCGGTTGCGTGAAGCGTTGGAAAAGGCGCGCCTGGAACAAATCATGCGCGAATGGGATGCAGTCCCGATTCCCCCCACTTGGGAGGACGTCTGCGCACAAGCTGAGCGATCAACGTCGATAGACCAGATCATCGCTGAAATGGATAAGGAATTGGAGGCTGAGAAATGAGTGGCGCTCAACCCAAGCCTTTCGATTTCCAGTACGGTGTCGACGTGCCGGCATAGATCCAGGCAATCCAGGCCGTTGCAAAAGACGCAGGCTTTTTCAAGCAGTTCGTCAGGGCCTTCAAGGAAGCCGTGCATCGAATGCGAACCGATCCGCATGGTTGGGGTGACCCCTTATATCGATCGAAATACGTTGATGCCGTTGCGTGCCGCGGTCTGATTAGGCCCTTTGTGTTTCACTACGTCATCTATGAAGCAGCTCACGGCGTGATGCTGTTAAACGTTCAACTCTTCACCGATTTTGGTTGAATTAGGCGGACGACACGGCGTCACAGCCGCCGGGGACATCGCGGCGACGGGAGAGCGGAGAAATCCTAATCCTTCGTCAGCGCCACCCGCACCCCGTCACCGACGATTCGCGCCGACAAGAACGGGCTCCCCTGCTCGTTCGTGATGCGGCCCACGAGCGTGTTCCAGCCTGCCTTGAGCGTCAACGGCACGCGCGTATCTCCTGGAATGACGCGCTCACCATTGACGAGCAGATAGCCCTTCTCTTCGCACGTCAGTTGCAGCTCGACTTTTTGCGCTTTTGGTGAGAACACGTAAGTCAACACATACGCTGACGCCGGTTCCTTGCCGATCACTGGACGCAGATCGAAGCCTTTGCCCCCCATGTCGGCTTGGAGTGTCTGCCAGCGCAAACGCTGTTTGTCCGGGGTGAGGACGACGGCGTTCGGGTCCGGGTTCTTCTCGAAGGGCTGCTCTTTCGTCAGATCCGCGTCGAACGGCCCGATTGCCCATGCGGACAGTACCATGCCGCGCAACTCTTCTTGCGATTTGCGATCGCGCAGGAAGGCGACCAGATCGATGAACTCGCCGACGTTAAGATGCCGTACCACATCGTCTGGCATCAACGATTGCTTGGTTGTGGACACCTCATCGAGGTCGTCCGCGGCGATGCGCACGTCCTTGCCGGTGGTGTCGCGCAAGATCAGTTCCTTCGCGTTCTGTGAAATCTTGAGGCCGCTGATGAGCTGGCCTTTCTTCGTTGTCGCGACGTAAGTCTGGTAGCCTTCCTTGATTTCCTTGGCGGGATCGAGCATCGACTCCATGATCTTCTCGAGCGACAGCGTTTCCCACATGCGCGTGAGGTCTGGGCCGACGGAGCCGCCGACGCCTTCGAGACGATGGCAGACGGTGCATGCGACCGCTTTGTTGTTGAGGTAGAGCCGTCGGCCGCGCGACGGATCACCTTGCTTGGTGACTAGCGAGCTGACACGCTTGAGCTCAGCCGGCTCGGTCGAGATGAGCAGGCCCCCCTTGACGACGCGCGACAGCAGTTCGGCAACGTCGGGATGCTCTTTCGACACGAAACGCCGTAGTGACTCCGACACCTCGGCAAGCAACGTGCGCGGCAGTTTGTTGTCCGCGAAGCGTTTGCCGGCGATGCGCGCCCCGTCCACGTTTTGGCCGAGCATGACGACGGCTTCGCGCTGCACTTGCAGGTCATCGTCCGCAAGCAGGCTCTCGGCGATCTTCTGCGCGGGGCGATTGTCAATCTGGCCGAGGGCGCGGAGCACTTCGATGCGCATCAGCGGGTCCTGCGCTTTGACGAACGGCTTCACCGCGTCGAACGTCGAACGCTCGCTGAGCTGGCCGAGCGTGCGAATCAACGGCAGCCGGGCGGGGTCGCTCTCGGCGGACTTCAACTGGCCGAGCAAGATCGGCGTCGCACTCGTTAGTTTGGCGTCGGCGATCGTCTGCAAAATGGCCGAGCGCGTCTTGGCGTCGTCGGTCTTGAGCATGGCGAGCAGTGTTTGTTTGACGCGCTCCCCTTCGATCTTCCCCGCGGTCGCCAGCACGTCCAGGGCCGCTAGTTTCATCGCATTGAGCTGGACCGCCGTTTGCTTCTTCGTCGGCTCCACGGGTAATTCGTCCAGGAACTTCACAAGCGGATCGAGCGACACCGGCGGCTCGAACTGGTAGTAGGTATAAGCGCGTATCAGCGCGACTTTCTGCTCCGGCTTGACGTGGTAATTCTTCAATAGCGTCGGCAGTTTTTCGGCGGCCTCCCGCGAACGCAGCGACAGATAGATTTCGAGCACGCGCTCCAGGTCCTTTTCGGAACCGGAGTCGGCCAAGGCGAGCAGCTTGGCGATGCCGTCCTTGCCCGTGTGCTCCAGGGCGCGGACCAGACCGTCGCTCAGGTAGTCGTCGAGCTTCTTGTCGAACTGCAAGCCGTTGACGATGACGTCACCGGCGTTGGCGTTGGCGAGGCGGCCGAGCGCGAGGAAAACCGCGCGGCGAACGCCCAGGTCCTCGTCGCCGGCATTTTGCACCAGGGCTTCATGGGCGTCGCCGTCCCCCTTCTTGCAGTTGAGCGCCAGTCCGTCGGCGGCGAGACGGCGAATATCCGGCGCGAAATCGCGCAGCCGATCGATGAAGACCGCCTTGACCTCGTCGGTCCAAAACGATTGCAACGCGCCCAGCGCTGCGATGCGAGCGTGGGTGGGCTTGTTGTCTTCGTCTTTGAGCAGTTTGACGAGCGCCTCACGCTGCTTGACGCCGCGATTGACGATGGCCTGTTGAGCGCGCACGCGGTCGCTGAAATTGTCGCTTTCAAGCGATTTCAAGAGGTCGTCATCCGCCTGCTTGGCGATCCTGGCCCAGCTGTCAAGGGATCGCAACGGCAGGGCAGGGTGTTCGTTGGTCCCCTGCCAACTCACGCGATAGATACGACCGTTCTTGCCGTCGCCCGAGAGCTTGCCTGCCCCGCCGGAATCGGTGCGCCAGTCGCAGATGTACATGGCGCCGTCGGGGCCGACGATCATCTGGCAGGGGCGGAAGAGTGGATCGGTCGAGCGCAAAAACTCGAATTCGTGCGTTACATCGTAGGTCGCGCCGACCGGTTCGACCTGGTAGGCGCGTATGACCTTGCGAAATACATCGGGATAGACGAGCAGACCGCGATAGTGAGGCGGGAAGTACGTGTCGTTGTAGATCATCAGTCCCGCGGGGGCGCCGCGGCCGGTTTTCAGCATCGGGGCGACCTTGCCGGGAAGCTCGCCGTAGACGGCCGAGCGCGTGAAGTCGGGGATGCAGCAGTTGGCGCCGGGCCTGAGCCGCCAGCCGAAATCGACGCCTTCGGGGACGTGCATCAATCGGCAGCCGGTCCACTTGGAGCCGTCCTCATTGTCGTTATCAACATGGAACATGTTGAAGCCGGCGTCGAAGGCGACGTCACGGTACGGATTGCGATACCCGATCGAGTGGACGTGCATCTTCGAGCCGTCGGGCTTGCAGCGGAAGATGCCGCCGGTGCGCAGGACGGTGGCGCGACTGCCGTCTGAACCTTCGACGTGATTGTCGTCGTCGCCGGAGGTGATGTAAAGCCAGCCGTCATTGCCGATGGTCAGGCCGGAGACCTGATGATGATGCCAGCCGCAGAAGCCCTGAGCGATCGTTTCCTTTTGGCCCCAGGAGCCGTCCTTTTGCTGGCGATAGCGGCGCACAGTCCCCTGGCCGCTGAGATAGAGCCAACCGTCGTGGACCAGAATGCTGGAGGGAAGTTCGTCTGCGAGCACGATTTTGCTCGAATCATAGACGCCGTTTTTCGCATTCAGTGTAAGCGTCTTCACGCGATCGCGAATCGGCTTGCGGGCGATCAGGACTTTGCGTTTCGTGCCGTCTTTATAGGTGAACTCGATCTCAGCCTTGGGGAAGTTCGGCCCTTGCATGTTCGCGGGCACTTCGACCCATTCGAGGACGTAGAGCGTGCCGTCAGGGCCGAAGGTGACGCCGACGGGGTTGATGACATCTGGCGCCTCGGCGACGATCTCGATCTTGAGGCCCTCCGGCGCGAAGTAGCCCTTGAGCCGCGCATCGTATTGGCCGTGATCGACGATCTTCAGCCAGTCCGGCGCGGGTCGCGGCGGCGTTTGCTGAAAATTGAGCTCGGGCCTGGCGGGGCCTTGCCCGGCGGCGAGGGCGACGAAGATGAAGAGGGCACAAGAAGCGAGAATACGTTTCACGTGGAGTCTCCGTCGATGATCGTTTACTAACCCTGAGCGCAAGCGAGGGGATCGCAGTATGCCTTGCAGTTACCGTATCCTCTTGCGAGCACTCTGCCATCCCCTCGCTTGCGCTCAGGGTTAGTGAACAAAGGGCACGGCCGTAAACGAACTTGGCTCACGGCGTTTCCTTGAGCCAGTAGAGAATGATGGACGCGAAGTAAGTGCCGCTGATCGACGACGCCTGAGCGGGAGCAAGCCCATAGCCGCCGTCCTCGTTGCGGCATTTGGCGACGAAGGAGCGAACGCCTTCGATATTGCCGGGCTTCGACTTGAGCATGACGAAGCAGCGCATGACGCGATAGGTGGTTTCGAGGTCGCTGGCAATCGGGTCGTCCTTGCCGTAGCCGCCGTTTTGGCGTTGGCCGTCGTTGAGAAGCTTGAGGATGAACTCGCGATCGGCCATGCCGCCGCGACCGATGGGAAGCTTGCCGCCGAGCCGCAGGAACGTGACGATGCTGCCGCCGGTGGCGCGGGCCAGGCCGGGGCCTTTGCCATAGGTGCCGTCAGGGTTTTGCAGCTTGACGACTTCGTTGAGCCAGTCGTCGTTTTTCGGCGATTTCGCGCTCAAGCGTTCGAGGCCGGCGATGGCGATGCGGATGTCGTCGAACCCCTTGGCGTTGTCGCTCAGGTACTTGATCGTGCCCTTGGCGTACTTCCCGGTCGGCATCTTCAGCTCGGTGACGGCCATGATGCCGACCGCGGTCGTGAAGACATCGGGTTTGCCGCTGGGCGTGTCGCGGAAGCCGCCCGATTCGAGATCGTGGCAGCTTTCGACGAACTTGATGCACGCGGCCTTGTCGAGGAAGTCGCCGCCGAGATAGTGCAAGGCACGCACGGCTGACGACGTGGCCTTTAGGGTTGGCTGCACGCGGATGTTCGGCGCCATCATCGAGACGAAGCCGCCGGTCGAGGTCTGCAGCTTTTGCACGTAGGCGATGGTTTTCTTCGTCGCGGCGTCGCCGGCGTGGGCGGAGGTTGCGGCCAGGAGGGCTATGGCGATGGTCAAGAGGACGCGCTTCATGTTTCGCTCCGTTGGGTTTTGTGATCGCGAGGGATATTGCGAGCGCTAAACGGGGAACGGAATGTAGATTATCCACGCGCGAAGAAGGCGTCCAACTATTTGCAACTTCCTCTGGACAATCGTTAAAGTTTTTGGCATATGCCCGTCCTCACTTGCACCTAAACCAAACGCCGGCCGCGCGGTAAAAGGGGAAAGACGCGGCTGGCGGGCGAAAACGGGAGAGGCCCATGCGCCGCGGCACGTTGGCGTTGACTTTGGCGTTTGCGCTCGGCCTTGGCGGCATGCTGTCCGCTGAGGAAGGCTCGGGCAACTGGTTTACTCGTCTCTTCACGCGCTCGACCGATAAAAAATCGATCACCACAAAGGATGGCGTGCCGACGTTGACTCCCATCCTGCCCAACATCGAACTCATCCAGGCTCAGGCGAATTACCAGCGCCGGCAGAGCGTGTGCCTGAAATTGCGCGAGATCGCGATTGCCACGAACGACGAAGACCTGGTGCAAAAATCAGAACAGCTCGACCAGCGCGCGTATGACATTTACGATAGAATTTTGCGGCGCACGAAATCGACGCAAACTCCTCTAGGTGTAATCGATCTGAAGGACTCGAATGCGATCGCGAAACGCGCGAAGGGGGGCCGTTGATGCGAGGCATCGTTGCGTTCGTAGTCCTGGTGGGTTTGCTCATGTGCGTCGGGTGCTTCACGACGGGGACCAAGGACGTCGCGCCAGCGCCGCCGCCCCCCGCGCCGAAACTGCCGCCGGCAGTGACCGCGGATCAAATTACGGCGCAGAACCCGCACTCCGCCTATCAAGCGCTCGTGGAGGAAATGGACCGCGAAGAGCAAAAATTGATGGGAGCATGGTCGAAATAGGACGGAATCAAGCGCGAGAGGTAGAACCTCTCACGTCGCAGGCCGGTAGCTGTTCGGGGGAACGGCGCCGGCCTGCCTTTTTTCTTGATGGCGAACAAACGGCAACAGTTAGGGGGCGTTTTTTACCTGCTCCCTATCGATCGCGGCTCGTATTCAGTAGCCACTAGCCACTACAATGTCACCATGAGCGTCACCATTCCTTACGGCCGGCGCATGCTAGAGCTTGAGATTGACGAGCGGAACCTCGTCGAAATCGAGCGTGCGCCGATCGCGCCCAATCTTGCCGATCCTGTTGGGGGCATGCGCGACGCGCTGGAGCATCCTTTTGACTTTCCGGCTCTGCGCCGCGCACTGACGCCGGACGATCATGTCGCCATCGTCATTGATGAAGGCATCCCCAATCTTGCGGCACTGTTGGTTCCGCTGCTGGAACACATCGGTCAGGCTCAGGTGACGCCGAATGCGATCACGCTGGTGTGTTCGCCGCCGTCATCGGGGCAGCCGTGGCTTGAGGAGTTGCCGGAAGAATTCGAGGACGTTCGCGTCGAGGTGCATCAACCGGGCGATCGCCAGCAGCTGGCGTACTTGGCGACAACGAGCGATGGCCGGCGCGTGTATTTGAATCGCACGATCGTCGATGCGGACCAGCTTGTCGTCATGACGCGGCGTGGTTACGATCTGTGGACCGGCTACGCGGGCGCCGAGCTGGCGATCTATCCGCGTTTGACGGACGAACCGACGCTACAGGAACTCGAAACGCCTTTGGCGAGCCACGCGCTGGGCCGCGCCCCTTGGCCGATTCAGAAGGATGCCCGCGAAATTGCGTGGCTGATGGGCGGCGCGCAGTTTTTCGTGCAGATCATCGACGGCGCGGACGGCAGCATCGCTCATATATTGGCGGGGCCGCTCGACAGCAGCAACGAAGGCCAGCGCCTGCTCGACGCACGCTGGCGCGTCACGTGTGCGCAGCCTGCGGATGTCGTCATCGCGAGCGTCACCGGCGATCCGGGCCGCCACGTGCTCGACGATCTCGCGCGCGCGTTCTTTGCCGCGGCGAGCGTCGTCAAGCCGGGCGGCAGCATCGTCGTCCTCTCAGAAATCACCCCTGTCCTTAGCCCCGGCTTCGAGCGTTTTCGCCGCTTCGACGAGCCTGCCCTGGCCTTGAGCGTCCTCATATCGGAGAAGTCCAACGACGGCGCCGCCTTTATGTGGGCGACCGCGGCCGAGCAGGCGAAGCTCTACCTTCTCAGCCAGCTGGCAACCGACGTGGCCGAGGAGTTGTTTGCGATCCCCATGGGAAGCGCCGAACAAACGAGGCGTCTGCTCGGGCCGAAGACGAGCGTGACGCTGCTGCCGGACGCGCATCGGACGTTGGCGGTGCTTGCTTGACCAGAAGACAAGGAGGAAAGCATGCTCGAGGTCCGCATGACGCCCAACATGGGACGCGGCGTTTTCGCCACGCAAGCAATTGCGCGCGGGACTGAACTTGTCGTCTGCCAGGGCTGGCTGGCGAAATCGGATTCGCTAGATGAGAATTGGCACGCCCTGCAAGTCGGGCCTGACCTTTGGCTTTGCTCGGCGGGCGACAACCTTGACGATTGCATCAACCACGCCTGCGCACCGAACGCCGGCTTCAGCACCGGGGAGCCGATCCTGCACGCCCTGCGCGACATCGCCGCCGGGGAGCAAATCGCGTGGGATTATTCGACATCAATCGGCGAACCCGGCTGGACGCTCGCCTGCTTGTGCGGGGCGGTCGAATGCCGACAGGTCATCCGCTCTTGGTGGGAACTTGGCGAGTCCGAGCGTACGCGTTTGGGGCCAATCGCTTTGACGTACCTTCGTGTCCCACGGGATACGTGGTAATGGATGGGATACGACAGATTCAGGCGGGTACGGTATGGCGCGAATCGCCCTCGTGCGGTATGGCGATCCACGAATTGGAACAATTTTGGATATTCGCTTGCAACCCACTGCGATGGGCCTCATCATCGCGCAGTAATATTGAGATATGGATCTCCTCTTGAAATCTTCTCCCTTCCTCTGCCCAGGATTTCGTCCTGTTTGGCATAGATTATTACTACGGGTTGTCTTTATCATGCAGTGGCTGCGCCGCCCTTGAGGGGAAGTGCTGGAGTTCCCGTCATGGCCAAGGATCCGGACACACCAAAAGGGAGTGTGGAGAAGCCATTGCTTGATGGGCCGACGCCCTCGAACGAGTCGGTCGTGGTCCCTCAGCGCAAGCCAGCGCTGAAGACCAAGTTGGCCAAGCCAACGGACATGCCTTTGCTGAAAAAAAAAAACACGCCATCTGACAAAGTGGAAGGTATGATAATCCGTGGAGATTCCCCCATCCCGAAAAAGACACAGTCTGTTCAGCAAGAAACGGTGGGGCCAGAAATGCAGAAGGATACGAACAATCCCTCGGATGGCCCGGTGCAAAAGTCGTCCGATTCACTCGAAGCGACGGTGTCGCCCCCACCCGGCTCGGCGAAGGCAGCCACCACCCTCGGCGATTTCAAGCTTCTCAAGAAGCTTGGCCAGGGGGGAATGGGTGCGGTCTATAAGGCGCATTGGATCAGCAAGAATCGCATTGTCGCGGTCAAGGTGCTTGCCAGGGAATTGACCAACAAGGAAGCTTACGTCCTGCGCTTCCAGCGCGAAGCGCGGGCTATGCAGAAGGCCGATCATCCCAATATCCTGGGCTGCCTCGAAGTCGGCGAGGCCAAAGGCTATCACTTTATCGCCATGGAATTCGTCGAAGGCGGCAGCATCGAAGCCTGGCTCAAGAAGCTGGGACGTTTTTCCATCGGCGACGCCTTGCACATCGTCCTCAAGACGGCCGAGGGTCTGCAGCACGCCCATGAGAAGAGCCTGATTCATCGCGATATCAAGCCGGACAACATCCTGCTGACGAAGGACGGCACGGTGAAGGTCGCCGACCTTGGCCTGGCCAAAGACACCGATGACGACCAAGCGCTCACCAAGACCGGCACGGGCGCGGGCACGCCCATCTACATGGCCCCGGAACAGGCTCGCGACGTGAAGCACGTCGATGCGCGCGTCGATATCTATTCCCTGGGCGTCATGATGTACGTCTTTCTGACCGGACGCTTGCCCTTCGAGGGGAGCACGATCGTCGAACTAACGACAGCCAAGGAAAAAGGCGCGTTCGACCCGATGCGTAAATACAACGACGAGGTGCCCTCCAAGCTCGATCTCATCGTGGACAAGATGCTCGCCAAGGATCCCAAGCATCGTTTTGCCAGCTGTGCGGATATCATCGCGCAGTTGGAACCGCTCGGTCTCGCCAACGAACGTCTGAGTTTTCTGGATGGAGATATCAATTCGTCGAACTCCACCACCAATCGCGAACCCAAGCCGCCCACGAGCGACGCGCCGAAGGCCGTCGCCAAACCGAGCGTCATCAAGGGACCGGTGAGCAAGGTAGTAGCGAAGTCCGTGGCACCGAAGCCAAATGACAAGACCAGCATTCAGGATGACGATGAAGAATCCCAGAAAGATACCTGGTACTGGACTTTCGTCACCCCGGAGGAAAAAAAGGTCACCAAGAAAGTGACCACCGAGCAGATGCGCATGCTCATCAAGGGCGGGCTTCTCGAACCGGACGCCGAGGTGTCGAAGACCATGAAAGGCGAAACCCGCTCCGTCGCCAGCTATCGCGATTTTCAGCCTCTGTTTGTAGCACGCGAAACGAATATGAAGGCCAACGTCAAGAAGGGGTCCAAGAACAAGATGGAGGAACTTGCCGAGGAACACGATCGCCGCAAGAAGTACGCCTGGATCTCACGCAGTTTCGACAGCATCGGCGGCACCATTTTCGGATTGCTCTGGATCATTCTGATCCTTGGCATCGCCGGAATCGGTGGTTACTACGCATACGTGAATTTCATGCTCACCGTGCGGTAGAAGGACGCAAATTGCGAGTCATTTGATTCTTGCCTATCAGCTTTTCCGCAACGTGTAGAGAAGTTAAGCCGAGCATCCAACTGGGAAACCGAGAAACGGAGAACCCAAGACCGAGAATGAGCGAATGAAACAACACTTGCATTTTCATTCTCAGTTGTCAGTTCTCCGTCATCCGGTTGCGGCTCGCCTTACAGAGCGCGTGAAGACTACGCAGTGATTCTTGACCGCTTGTGGTTTCGGTTTCCCTGGCCTTCAAATCCGCTCAATTTTGAGCACATTCTGCCGCAGAAACGTCTCACACTCCCTGCGAGTGAAGACCCCTGGCGTCGTGCCGATGGTCCGCACACAACTGGCTCCGAGCGCGCTGGCGACGCGCAGACAATCCTCGGCTCCCATGCCGTGGAGCAAACCGTATATGTACCCCGCGTCGAAGGCGTCGCCGCCGCCAGACGCGTCCACCAGAGACACCGCGAAGACACCCGAGCGCAACCGCACGTCTTTCGCAACGAGCACTGCCCCTTCGCCCCCCATGGTGATAATCGTCGTCCCCGCGCCGAGCCTCTGGAAAACCTCCGCTTGCCTGAGTGGATCTGTTTCGCCGGTGATAAGTTTTCCTTCGTGATTGTTCGGCAAGAACACATCAACGTGCGGCAGCAGACGATCGAGTTGCGATAGATATTCACCTTTGCACGGCACGACGATGTCGAGGACGGTCTTGACCCCCTGGCGCCGCGCTGCCGCGAAGACAGCCGTCAGTTCGTCCTGCGTCACGGCCGGCATGACCAAATAGCCCCCCACGTACAGCACCTTGGTCTGTTCGAGCAATTCAAGCGGGATGTCGGCGGCGCGAAAGTCGGCATTGGCCCCGAAGATGTGAATAAAGCGGCGATCTTCGCCATTCACGTTGACGATCATCGTTTGGCTCGTGTCGGCGTCGGCGCTGACCTTGATGTGGGTAGTGTCGACGCCGGCGTCGCGCAGAAGCTCGCTGACGACTCGACCGAAGGCATCCGCGCCGACGCGCCCGACGATGCCGACCTTGACTTCCATCTTGGCGAGATCGACCGCCGCATTCGCCGCGCAGCCGCCGATCGTGAGCAGCATCCCGTCCGCCATGACGAGTTCGCCCGCGGCGGGCAAATGCGTGATTGGCGTACACACGTGATCCGCGACGATGATGCCGGCACTCAGAACGTCGATCATGATCTCTCCTTCCCCGTTTAGCGCTCCCAGTCAAACGACGAATCACTGGACGCTGCCCAGCGAGCGCTAAACAATGGGTAATCTCGTCTCGATTACGCCCGGAACGCCCTCCGCCGGCCGCAGCGTGAACGATGCCATCGGCGTCACTGTCGTGCCTGGCTGCAGACGGAAGCAAAACTTCTGCGCAATCGTCGCAAGGATGAGCACCAGCTCCATCATCGCGAATGTGTTGCCGATGCAGGAACGCGGCCCGCCGCCGAACGGAAAATACGCGAACTTCGGCAGCGTCTTGATCTTTTCGTCCCCCCAACGCTCCGGGTTGAATTTCTCCGGCTCGTCCCAGAAGCGCGGATCGCGGTGCACGACCCATGGCGACATCAAGATCGTCGTACCGCGCGGAACGTGATAGCCGCCAATGTCGCAATCGACGATCGCCTCGCGGCCAACGACGTACGCCGGCGAATAGAGCCGCATCGTCTCCAGGGCGATCCATTCCGTGAGCTTGAGTTTGGGCCAATCGTCTGCGGTCGGCAGCCGGCCGCCGAGCACCGCGTCGAGTTCGGCACAGAGTTTCCGCTCTACTTCGGGATGCTGGGCGAGCAAATACCATCCCCACGAAAGCACCAGCGCGGTAGTCTCGTGCCCGGCCAGGAAAATCGTCATCGCTTCGTCGCGGAGTTGCTGGTCGGTCATCGTACTGCCGTCGTCCTCGTCGCGGGCTCGCAAAAGCAGCGACAGTAGATCGCCGTGATCGACGTTCTCCTGCCGTCTCTGGCGAATGATGCGAAACACGACGTCGTCAAGCTGCCGCACCGCGTGTTTGGCGCGTAGATTGGCGGGCGTTGGAATCCACATCGGCAACGGCAGCAGACTGTTGAAGCGCTGGACGAAGTTTTGCTGCATCACTTCCATCGCGTCGGCGATCGCCTGGGCGTCGCCGCCGACCTCCGCGTTGAAGAGCGTCTTGGCGGCAATGGCGAGCGTGACGCGCATCATCTCGGCGTGGATGTCGCGCCTTTCACCGGGCCGCCATTCATCGAGCATGCGCTGCGTGGCCGCGACCATCGCGCCGGCGTGGCCGACGATGCGGTTCTTGAGGAACATCGGCTGGATCAGTCGACGTTGCCTGAGCCAAAAGTCACCTTCGCTAGTGAGCAGCCCCTTGCCGAGAACGATCGGATTGAGACGCAGAGCGAAGTGCTTGATGAAGTGCTTGCTCTGCGAGACCAGGACTTCTTCGATGAGCGCCGGATGATTGGCCAGGTAGACTCGGCGGTGGGCCAGCCGGATCTTGACCATGTCGCCGAACTCACGCGCACAGTCGCCGAGGAACGCCAGCCGGGACTTGCGAAAGTCGGGCAAGTTGCCCGCCAGCCAATGCCCCTTGGGTCCAACCGGCACACGCAATTGCGAGGTCGTTATCACCATCAAGCCCCAAGATGAGCGCAGCAATTCCAAGGGATTATGCTATGGCGGTGCGTGTCGATTGGTGAGTGGTCCGTTTCGTGTACTTCGTTTGCGATTTCGCGCGGCGCCAGCGTCCAAGAAATGATTGTACAATCCCGCACAACATGCTATAACCACCATGCCTGCCTCAATCTCCGACCCGCCTTCCGGAATACCAGCCATGCTCACCCTTCATGACACCCACGCTCGTCTGACTCGCCGGGAATTGCTCCGTGTCGGCAGCCTCGCGCTCGGCGGCTTGTCGCTGTCGTCGCTGTTGGCGGCCAAGGCGAACGCGTCGCCGGCCAGTCCGATCCGCGGCAAATCGGTGATCTTCATCTTCCAGCAGGGCGGGCCGAGCCAGTTCGAGACGTTCGATCCCAAGCCGGACGCTCCCGAAGGCATTCGCACCCTCACCGGCACGACGCAGACTTCGTTGCCCGGCGTTCTGTTCGGCGACACGCTGGAGCAGCTCGCGCCGCTGGCCCACAAGCTTAACATCATCCGCTCGTATCACACGGGCAATGCCGGGCACAACATCATTCCGATGGTCAGCCCCGATTCGCTGAACGCCAACATCGGTTGCCTTGTCTCGCGCGTCCTCGGCGCCACCCATCCGACCACGGGCATGCCGACCAACGCCATCCTCTTTCCGCAGGCCGTCTGCCCCGACGTGACGCGCGGTTCGGCTCGCGGCGACATGACGCAAACCGGCTCGATGGGGCCGCTCTATGCGCCGTTTGTCCCCGGCGGTACCGGGCAGCTTCTGCGCAACTTGCGTTTGAATCTCTCGCCGGAGCGCTTCAACGATCGCCGCGAGCTCGCCGCCCAGTTTGGCCGCTTGCAGTCGCAGCTCGATCACGATCCAGGGTTTCAAAGCCATGACCGCAATCAGCAGCAAGCCTGCGAGGTGCTTCTGAGCGGCCGTGTCGCTGACGCGCTCGACCTGACGCGCGAGAATCCGCGCGTCGTCGCCGCGTATGATACGACCCGCTACGTCCCGGCGCACAACTGGGCCGCCGCCAATCGCGGCCGGCGCGGCTATTACAGCGGGCAGGCGAAGTCGATCGGCAAATTGCTGTTGATGGCCCGGCGTTTGTGTGAAGCGGGCGCGGGCTTCGTGACGATCCACGCCGACTACGAAGGCGTCTGGGACTTCCATGCCGACGGCGAGAACCTCAACGTGATCGACGGCATGCAAGCAATCGGCCGCTCGTTCGATCACGCCGTCGCCGCGTTTATCGCGGATGTCGAAGCACGCGGGCTCGACGACAAGATCATGCTCGTCACCACCGGCGAAATGGGCCGCACGCCGAGAATCAACCGAGGCGGCGGCCGCGATCACTGGGCGCGTCTGGCGCCGCTGATGATCTACGGCGGCGGTACGCCAGGCGGCCGCGTCATAGGCCAATCGACGCGCGACGGCGGCGAACCGGCGTTCGACCCGCTCGGCACGCCGAACCTCATCTCGACGATCCTGCACACCGTCTTCGACATCGGCCAGCTCCGCCTGCAACCGGCCCTCAACGCCATCACGCGCCTGGGCGAAGTGCCGGCGATTCCGGGGTTGGTTTGATCGATCGCCATCGCCTGGTACACAAGAAGTTCGCTGCCGACGACAATGCCGCACCAGCCAACGACTTATTTTGGCACCACAGGCCCCAGTAGGCGTGCAGGTGATTGCGGTCGGCGAGTTGCACTTTCAATTCGCGCGTCGCTGTCGTATTACGATCGTCGTAGAAGCGCTCGCTCGTGGGGAATCGGATCGACCTCTATCGTCAGGCGGCTTCGCACCTTCTCGCCCGCCAGAGCTCGGCATCTGCGAATCAATCGCTCCTGGGGTATCAGTGCGACTCAATCTCGAAATGGAACTCCTTGGGGCCATCCGGTGTGACAGATGCCGTTAGTGTCGTTTCGACATTGTAGCGCGCCGCGACGTTCGATTCCAACTGCGGGTCGCCATAAACCGTTTTCATTCCCTTGTCGCGATCTTGCCGAATCGCCACACGATACTCGCCTGGCGGTACGTGTATGGTGTAGCTCCCACCTATTATCTTGGCGTGAACGGGGGGCTTGCCAGCGCCGGACTGGAAATAGATATCGCCGTCGGACATCGCCTGACCGTCGAGCAAGATGTTGCCCTTAACGTTGACGGCTTGTGGCTCCGGAGCGGCGCAGCCGGATGCGAGGAGTGCACTTGCCAGCAGAACGGGGCACGCACGGAGGATTCTTCGCATCGGAGAAGTCCCATCGGTTCAATCGGATTGCCCGCCGCGCAAGCGATCTCTTGCGTGCTGAGCCAACTTGCTTCATGGCGGCGAGACCGGGTAACCGTCATCGCGGATGGCCAGTCTGGATAGCACATCCATGCTGGTGCTGGACGCGAGGAATCGCACAGTGCCGTCGCACATCGCGACGTTGACGCCTCCGGTGTGCTCGGAGCGCAGGGGGGCATTGGCGCCGTGGTTCGAACAGACGCCGGTCTGGCAATCGTTAGTCCAGCCGTTGACCTGGTTGATGGCGTAGCGGATGGTGGTGCAGTTGAAGGTGCGGATATCGCCACCAGGGTTGTAGTTAGGCGGTGGCTTGCCAAACGCGGTGCCGGTTCCATTGCCCATGGGGAAGCCGTGCGGGGAGCGCCAGTCGGCGGCGGTGGTCGTCTTGTTGAGAAGGGAAGCCCATTCGCCCAGGCACATGGTGTTGCTGGTTCCGTCCCAGACTTGAACCAAGCGAATGGTACTGTTTGGAAAGAGGACGCCGCCGCCGGAGATAATGTTGCCGCCGCAGCAGCCCGCGCCACCGCCGCCGCTTTCGGTGCTCGGGTCGGTGTAACCGGGGATGTTGCCATTGACTGCGCCTGAGATGCCGACGTAGCACGATTTCTGAATGGCCTTGTTGCCGTTGCGGGTCGTGCCATTCTGATCCACCAAGCCGCTCGCGGGACAATGGAATATCGAGAGGAAGACACCGTTCATGAGGTTCGCGTTCGAATCCGTGGCCCAGAAGTTGACGGTGTTGAACTGAAACTGATCGGCGAGCACGAGCTGGTCGATAAACGGCAGGAGATGGACGTTGAAGGAGCAGGCAGCGTCCATGCCAGGCGGTAGCCTATAGTTCGCATCGTGAAAGGAATGCAAGCCCAGGGCCATCTGCTTGAGGTTGTTGCCGCACTGGGTGCGTGCGGCCGCACTGCGTACTCTCTGCACGGCCGGCACCAGGATGGCGATCAAGATCGCGATGATGGCGATGACCACGAGGAGTTCAATCAAGGTGAACGCGGCATTCCTCTTGCCGGGAGAGCTGACGGCGTACATCGTAGACCTCTCCAAAGAAAAATGGAGATAATCAAAATATCATCATACCTGCGGGTTCTTGCGCCGTAAATCGAGAAAACGCACGAGCCAACAAAAAAGTGGCCGTATGGAGATCCGCCTTAAGAACGAACTGGACCGGCTAAAGCCGGTACTTCAACCTGTCCGACGTATCGCCAGTTCCTTTCTCTTTTATGCCCAAGCGCTGCCCCGAAGCCCGCCATTGTGCGGTATGATGGTAATGAGACGAATCGTTCGAGTTCGGATACAGGCGCCATGGCGAGATGCCCTTTGAAGATGACGCGATCAAAACAATCGAGTTTCCAAACGATGAGGCTGGCAAACTTGACCAAAAACGACCATACTGTGTTCAAGGCATTCTCTCCAGTCTGGCTGATTTAAGCACCAACCATTCTGGCAGATGAATGCCAAATTCACCTCAAGATTCCGTTTGCGGCTCGGCCGCGTTATGCGATGACGCGAGTCACCACCTCGCCGCGCACGTCCGTCAAGCGGAAATCGCGGCCGGCGTGGCGATACGTCAGGCGTTCGTGGTCGAAGCCCATGAGGTGAAGGATGGTCGCGTGCAGGTCGTGGATGTGGACCTTGTCCTCGACGGCGCGGAAGCCGAACTGGTCGGTGGCGCCGTAGGTCATGCCTCCCTTGACGCCGCCGCCGGCGAGGAACATCGTGAAGCCCCAGTGGTTGTGGTCGCGGCCGTTGCCGCTTTCCGATGTCGAGGTTCGGCCGAACTCGCCGCCCCAGACGACAAGCGTGTCGTCCAGGAGGCCGCGCTGTTTGAGGTCGGTCAAGAGGGCGGCGATCGGCTGATCGATGTCCTGCGCGAGGCGGCGCACGGTGTCGTTGTGATTGTTGTGCGTGTCCCACGGTTGCCCGTTGCCGTAGTAGATTTGCGTGAAACGAACGCCGCGCTCTGCCAGCCGGCGTGCGAGCAAGCAAGCATTGGCGAAGTGGCCCGTGCCGTAGAAATCGCGCGTGCGCTGTGGTTCGCGGCGGATATCAAATGCGTCGCTGGCGGCGCTCTGCATGCGAAAGGCGGTCTCCATCGTCTGGATGCGCGCTTCGAGTGCGGGATCGGCGCCACGTTCGTTGCGATGTTCCTCGTTCAAACGGCGCATCAATTCGAGCTGCCGAGTTTGTGTTTCGACAGGCAGGGCGTTGCGTAGAAACGGGATCATACGTTGCGGGTCGAGATCGCTGTGGTTGATGTAGGATCCTTGATGCTCTGACGGCAGAAAGGCCGACGACCACATTTCGCTAAATCGCACCGGCCGGCCCGGGCACAACACGACGAAACCGGGCAACTCGGCGTTCTCGCTGCCCAGGCCGTAGGAGAGCCACGAGCCGAGACTCGGGCGCGTCGGTGTCACGCTGCCGCTGTTCATGAGAAAAAGGGCGGGGCCGTGGTTTGGATTGTCAGTGTGCAGTGAACGCAGGACGCAGATGTCGTCGATGCACGTCGCCACGCGCGGCAGCAGCTCGCTCACCGGGACGCCGCTACGGCCGTGTTGCCGATAGCGAAACGGCGACGGCATCAGCCCAAACGTCTGCCGTTCGGTGCGCAGTTCGACCTCGGCGGGACGCTGCCCGGCGTATTGATGCAAGGCAGGCTTCGGATCGAGGAAATCGGGCCCGAACGCGCCGCCGTTCATGAACAGATGGATGATGCGCTTGGCACGCGGCTGAAAGTGCGGCCCCTGCGGCGCGGCACTGGCCTGCGTGGCAAGGAGGTTTGCCAGGGCGAGTGAGCCGAGGCCGCCGCCTAGGGCATGAATCATGTCGCGGCGTGAGATGAGCGAGACCGTCATTGGCGTCCCTCACAATTCAATCGGGCTGGGTTATTTTTTTCGCTTTCGGATTAGGCGAACATCCAGAATCGTCACGGTTTTTGCATCGGCCTCAATTTGAAATATCACGGCCAACGGCGGCTCGAATGTGATGCGCCGTCCGTCCGGACGCGATTCACCCTCATTCTCCGGATCACTGGCGAGCCGTTTTTCGAGCGCATGGCACGCCTTGGTGATCGCCTTGCGCAAATCCGCATCGCTATTGATCCACAACTGCGTCAGAGCGTCGAGCACTCCTGGAGCCAGTCAATGTTCCTCATGAGAGGCTCTCCAGATGAGATAGCACCTCGGCCGTGCTATAGCGCTTACCCTGCGACTGCTCACGCTTGGATAACTCGTCCGGATTCGGCTCGGAGCCCACGATTTCCCATTCGGCAAGTCGGATCCTCGGCACAAAGTGACCAAGCACCTTTCCCGAGGGATCGCAGAGATCGACCGGCTGCGTCAGGGCGGTGAGCGTGTGAATCGAGTTTGCATCCAGGATGAATTGAGACATCGCAGCACCTTTCTTTGATTGCGTAGCTGACCTCTCGTCTTGATTCTACCGCAGATCGAGGCAGCTTCAAAGCTCGATCAGTCCACGAACAAAAACTCATTGCTGCCCAGCAATACCTGCGCATATTGCCGCCACGATTCATCGCTGGACGGTCGCCCCAAAAACTCCATCGCCAGGCGCATTTGCGGCGCCGTCGCTTCGCGGCCATACAGCAAGCGATACGCCAGACGTACGCGTTCCTCGTCGCTTACTTCGGTCTTCAGTCGTTTGACGAGCGCCGACGCTTGCTGCTGCATGAACGGGCTGTTGAGCGTGAAGAGCTGTTGCAATGGCGTCGTCGTCGGGATGCGCGTCGCCGCGTGAATCGTTGGATCGGGGAAATCGAACAGCCGCAGCATGTCATTCAGCTCGCGGCGTTTGACCGTGCCGTAAATCGTGCGGCGCTGGTTCTTCGGGTCGCTCAGGTCCAGTGTGGCGCCGCCGCGCGTGCGATCGAGTGTGCCGGCAGCGAGTAGAGCGGCGTCGCGCCACATTTCGACATCGAGTCGTCGGCGATTCATGCGCCACAGCCAGCGATTGTCGGGATCGGTCTTGTGCTTCTTCTCGTCATGCGTGCTCGCCTGTTGATATGTGGCCGAGAGCATGATCTCGCGATGCAGCCATTTCAATGACCAGCCCCCGCCCTCACCCCCGGCCTCTCTCCCAGAGGGAGAGGGAAGCATGAAGCGACGCGTCAGATCATCGAGCAATTCCGGATGCGTGGGCCGCGTGCCCTGAGAGCCAAAGTCGCTCGGCGTGTCAACGAGCCCCGTGCCTAGGTGCTGCTTCCAGATGCGGTTGACGATCACGCGCCCAGACAGCGGCGCACCCTTGGTGACGATCGCATTGGCTAATTCGAGCCGGCCGCTGCCTTGGCGAAAAAGCGACTCGCCCGGATCCGCGAGCACGCTCAAGAACCGCCGCGGCACGACCGGGCCGAGGTTCGCCGGGTTGCCGCGAATCTGCACGGCGACATCCTGGCTTTCGTTTGGCTTGTATACGAGTTTTGTCTTATAAACCCCCTCGGCGAGGACGTGCAAACTCGAATCGATGACGCCGCGCGCCAGCGGTTGATCGACGTTGGGCGTCGCCTTCTTGATGGCGTTGATCTCGGCCTGCCAGGCGGCAATTTGCTTCGTCGCCGTATCGTCCTTCGGTTTGCCGGCCTTCTTGATCTGCTCTTGCAACTTCTGGATCTTCGTGTGCGCCTCCAACACCGGCTTTCCGTCAGCAATGGAGAGCAGCGAAAGGTCGGCATGCTTGGTGCTCGCCAGCACGCCGGCAAGGGCGTAATAATCTTGGGTGCTTATCGGGTCGAACTTGTGATCGTGGCAGCGTGCGCACGCGATGCCCAGGCCGAGGAACGTGCTGCCGATGGCGTTGATGCGTTCCTCCCATTCTTCCGCGACGACGCCTTTGATCACGTCCTTGTCGAGCAATAACTCCTTCCAATATTGCGGACTCAAGCCCAGGAATCCGAGTGCCGCCCGATCGCGCGGATCGGCGCTCGGCAGCAAATCGGCCGCGAGCTGTTTGATGACGAATTGGTGGTAGGGCAGGTCTTCGTTAAACGCGCGCACTACCCAATCGCGATAGAGCCACGGCTGGCCTTTCCCCTCGGCCCATGGCTCCGCGATATCGCAATAGCGTGCCAGATCGAGCCAGACGCGCGCCCAGCGCTCGCCATAATCAGGCGACGCGAGCAGCCGATCGACGAGAGCTTCATATGCCGCTTGGGTTTTAGCGTTCGGCCCCGCGCACGCTTTTACAAACGCCTCAATGTCTTCCGGCAATGGCGGCAATCCCGTCAGATCGAATGTCGCGCGACGAATCAGCACGCGCGGGTCGGCCTGAGGCGACGGCGTCAGTCCGCGTTTTTCCATCTCGGCGAGCAGCAGCGTATCAAGGCGATTCCTCGGCCACGCCTTGTTGCTCACGACTGGAAGGCTCGCGGCCTTCGGGAACTGAAACGACCAGAACTTGCGTCCCTCGCTCCAATCGATGCCATCGTTTTTTTTAACGGCGACCGTCGAGCCAGGGTAGGGGACGCCGCGCCGCACCCACTCTTCGAGGATCGCCAACTCGTTCTTGGCGAGCTTGCGTGTCGGCGGCATCTGCAAATCGTCTTTCGTGTAGCGCACCGCAAGAATCAGCAGGCTCTCGTCCGGCTTGCCGAGCACTACCGCAGGCCCGCTTTCGCCACCCTTCAGGATCGCCGTTTGGCTATCCAGCAGGAGCTTGCCCTTGATCTTCTTCGACTTTGCGGAGTGGCATTCGTGGCAACGCTCGATCAGCAACGGCCTCACTTTGCTTTCGAAGAACGCGACGTCGGCAGGCGAAGACGCCTGCGCGAAAACGAGCGAGGCGTGGCAAAACGCGAGCAACGACCCGATGACGAAACGCGGCATCGAAATATCTCCGGTCCCTGGGATAAGAACATGATAACGAATCCGAAGGCCGGAATGCCAGGAAAATGCGGCTCGCCAAAACTTACCGCTTGACGCCGCAAGCGGGCAGGACGTGATCTTGCTGCAGGAGTGCGGCGATTTCGGCGGCGGCACGCCAGAGTTCGCCCAGGGCTTGCGTCTCGGCGAGTTTCGTTTGAAAGAGGACCTGCTGGGCTTGTAGGACTGCGGTGTAATCGTACTTGCGGTCCTGGGCCTTATAGCCGGCCTGGACGAGCGTGAGCGATTCTCGCGCATCGGGCACGATTCGGTCGTGATACGCGGCCGCCTGTTGCCGTGCCGCTTGATAGCGTTGATAGGCGAGCGTGAGCCGTTCGGTCAGTTGCAGTTCGAGGCTTTGTTCGTCGGCGATCGCCTGTGACAAATCGGCCAGCGCGGAGCGGATGTTCCCCTGGTTGCGGTCGAAGAGCGGAAACGGCGCGGTCACAATGAGGTGAGTGCGGACCTCACGCAGGTTGGACAGATAAAACGGATCGACCTGTACGGTGATGTCGGGCGTGACATCGGCGCGGGCCTTGGCGACCAGCTTCTGCTGCTGGGCGATCAAAGCACGGGCCTCTTGCAGAACCGATGACGCATCGTGCAAGCACGTCAACATCGACGCCCATTCATACCCGGGCGACGGCGTTTCAAGCGTCTTCGGATCGAGCGTCACACGATCCAACACGGGACCAGGGCGACCGAGTGCGGAGTGCAGGTTCTGCCAGCCCGCCTCGACGCGGCGGCTCACGACTTCCTGTTTGAGCGTGTTTTGCTCCAGTTCGACCTTGGCGCGGAGCACGTCGGGGCGATTGCCGGCGCCGGCCTTTTCGAAGGCCTTGGCCGTCTTGTGTGCTTCGTCGGAGATGCGGACAATGTCGGCCATCGTTTCATGTTCGCGCAGGGCGGTAAGCAATTCGTAGTAGGCGAGGCGAACGCGTAGGACGGTGTCGTGCCATTTGGTGATGGCCGCCCAATCCGCTGCTTCGACGCCCCGGGCAGCCGCCTCCTTGGCGATCTGCAATTTGCCGCCCGTCACGATGGTCTGGAGGATGCGCGCGCCGCTTGCACCAACTTGATTCTTGCGGTCGCCGAGATCGGCCAGGTTCGGGCCGAGCGCAGGATTGGGATATAGCCCGGCCTGGACCATGCGGCCGCGCGCGGATTCAACACGGGCATGTGCGGCGCGTACCTCCGGATGATGCGTGACCGCGATCTCGATCAACTCATTCAGGGTCGTGAGTGCTGGTGACTTTTGTTGATGTGCCGCGAGAAGGATTTCCGCGCCCTGAGGTGACCCCGCGTTTTGCGTTGGCTCTCCTTCCGCCGATACGGGGCCGAGCAGCGCAATGCGTGGGGGCGACGTAGGCGGCGATGCAAGTGCTGTTTGGCGCAATGGCACCGTCGGCGCGCAGCCTGCGCACCAAATGAAGGAGAGCCAAAGTGTCAGCGCGTGTGCATTCAAACGCGGTAAAGAGAACGCCATGTCTCATCTATCGGCCTACCGTTTCACGGTAAATGAGGAAAAGTCTGTCGATTGCGCTGAATATTCCGCTGTTGGTTATCGAGCGCGGCAATGCGGCTTGGTGATGTAACGGAAATATCCGTAAGTGTTTATGGATCGAAAAATAAAAAAAAGAAATTTGCGCAAGCGAGCGTACGGCATGCGTTCTTAAGGTGTCCGAGCGATGTTGAAAAGCATCGCTCACAATCCTCGGCGATCAGGCGACACCTGACGCCGACTTAACCTTATGGCACCAACTCTTCCCCAATAAGAAGGCGCCCGGGGGCGTTCCCCGGGCGTGCTTCTTTTTTGCGCATTCGTTTAGCGCTCGCATGGCGTCTTGCGAGCGCTAAACAAAGACCGGGACTACTTCAACTCGGCGATGCGGAAATTACGAAAGCTCAAATCCGTCGTCGGATCGTGCCCCTGAATGCTGATATGCCCCGCTTCGAGCTTGCAGCCGGTGCGGGCGTTGTCGCTTTTCGGGCGGTTGTCGGTCCAGTCGGTCACTTGCACGCCGTTGACCCAGGTCGCGAAATGGTTGCCGTGCGCGACGATCGTCATGCCGAACCATTCGCCGTCCTTCGACATCCCCTTGCGCGCCGGCACACGCCGATAGATCGCGCCTGTGCCGAAATCGAAAGCCGTCGATAGGATTTCTTTCTTGGACGATAGCTTGTTCGTCTTCGGATCGTATTCCTCAATCAGATACTTCTGCGACGCCTCGGCCGTGAATTGGTTGCGAATCTGCGCCTCGTAGCCGTTCTGGTATTCGTTATCCCGGCAACGGAAGAAGATGCCGCTGTTGAGATGCTTGCCGTTGGAGACGCACTCGAACTGGAGAATGAAGTTCTGATATTTGCCGACGGTCTGCAGATCGCCGGGGCCGTCCTTGACGTTGAGTTCGCCCTTGTCGTTGACGGCGAACTTCGATTTCTTGCCGGGGAATTCCTTCCAGCCGGCGAGGTCTTTGGCGTTGAAGATGGAGGTGGTGTTGCGCGGGCGGATTTTGATCTCATCTATTCCCAACCCCTCGCCGGGCTGGCCGCTGGGAACCTCGATGATGAGCCCGTTTTTGTCGGCCCCTTCAGCCGATACGATGCCGGTGCCCGCCTTCAATTCGATGGTCTTGTCGCCCACGCGCATTTTGGCGACGTTGCGGGTATGGTAGCGCAGATAAATGTCTACCACGCCAAAAGCCGTGGAACATTGGGCCGAAGCAGCTTCTTTCCCCCCCAAGCGGAGTTCCTTTCCCGTCTGGAATTCCGCTGGGACCACACGTGCCTCGCCGTTGATCTTCCACCCAAACGTCGTCGCGCCATCAAAGAGCAGAATCCAGCCGTCAGCGATTTCCTTGGGTGTCAGCGTGTTCGGCTTGGCTTTGTCGCCTTGTGCAAGGCAGGGGGCCGTGATAGCGAGAAGAAAGCACACAGAAAAAATGGCGCGTCGCATGGTGAGTTCTCGAAAAGGAGTAGGGACAGCGCCTCTCGTTGTACCGCGCGGCGCCGCGAATGGAAAGCGCCATGTTCATGAACACCGAGCCGCGCGCGACTCTTGTGCGTCCTATTACTGGGCGGTGTTCAGATTCCCTTCGGCGGATTTCTCGGCTGCTTTTTGCTCCTCCGCCATCTGATTGAAGCGCTGGGCGACGAAATAGAATACGACGATGACGACGACCATGAGCCCCGTGAGCATCAGGTGGTAGTTGCCCGGCGTCATGGTGTTGTAGAGTCGGCCGACCGGGGCGTTGATGAAGAAATTCGCGATGGCGACCGTCATCAGCCACAGCGCGGTCACGAAGCTCTTCATCGACGAAGGCGCTACCACGAAAGCGAGTTCAAGCCCCGTGACGGAGATCAGCACCTCGGCCATCGTCAGAAAGACAAAGGCCACGACTTCCCACCAGAGCGTTACCTTGTTTTCCGGGGTGACGAAACGCCGCATCTGTTGCTTTTCCGTTTCCGTGACGATCGTGATGCTCACGCGCTCCTGTTTGGGAATGACGGTTTGCGTCTTGTCCTTGGCGGCGATGTCCTTGTCCAGCTTGGCATCGTGTTTACCGGTAACGACGTCGATGGTGACCTTGCCAGGAGAATCGACCACCAGCTTGGTGACCGCCTTCTCCGTCTTGGGCATCATCTTTTCGGTGTAGTCCGTGCACATGTAACCGGCGAGCGCCATGATGCCCATCGTCATGCAGGTAAGAATAAAACCGATCATGATCTTGTCGGTCGGCCGCACGCGGTAGCCTTTTCTTTCGACGAAGTTCCACAAGATCGGCAAGAGTGGAATGAACACGACAATCAGGAGCGGATTCAGGCTGCCGATCTGCTCGACGGAAATGTCCCAGCCGAAAATCTTCAGATCGGTGAAATCGCGAGCGAAGTAAATCCAAACGGTGTGGCTTTGATCGAAGATCGCCCAGAAGAACGTAATCACCAGGAAGATCCCGGCAATCCGGCGAATGGTCAACCACTTCAGTGCACGTTCTTCAGGCGTGGATTGCCGCCGTTCGATCTTCTCGACGGCATAGAATGGCTTGCCCGCGGCGAAGATCAGGAACGAAACCGCCATCAGGACCGCCGGGCACATGAAGGCGATCGAGTAGCCGTGGTTATCGCGAATCACGGGCAGAAAGAGATACGAGATGAACGCGCCGACGTTGATCGCCATGTAGAACATGCCGAATGCCATGGAACGCAGCGCGTCGTCGCCGGGGCGTTTCTGATCGTAGGTCATGCCCATCAACGTCGAGATGTTCGGCTTGATCATGCCGCTCCCCGCGGCGAGCAGCGACAGGGCCATCATCGTCCACAGCACGGTCTCGAAGCTCATCAGGAAATGGCCGAGGATGTACGGAATCGAGAACATCACGATGAGCCGATATTTACCGAAGAACTGATCCGCCAGAAAGCCGCCGACCAGCGGCAGTGTGTAGGCGCCGGCCTTGAACATCGACACCCAGGTGTTGGAGTTGGCGTCCCCCAAGTACAGGCCATTCTCGTCGGCGATGAAACGCGGCAGAATCGCCATCATGCCGTAAAAAGAGCAGCGTTCGGCAAGCTCGCCCCAGAAGATGAACCAGAAGCCGATCGGGTGGTTGATAAGAGTCTGAATGACCGACTTGGGTTGAGGTTTGGCGATTTCCGGAACGGTCTGAGTGGATTGAGTGGCGCTCATCTAATAAATCTCCGTGCCTCGGGTGAGCAAAATCCACGACAGCGTACCTTCATTTCTTATAAAACACAACGGTTGACGGCTCATTTCTCGGCAAAAGGGAGGAACGTATGGCAAAGTTGACCGGAAAAATCGCCCTTGTCACCGGCGCCAACCGCGGCATCGGCAAGGCCATCGCCCTGGCGTTGGCTGCGGAAGGGGCGACCGTTGCCATCAGCGCGCGCGGCAGGGACGACCTCGAACGCACGGCCGACGAGATCAACAAGCTCAAGAGCGTCGTCCTGGTTGTGCCGGCGGATGTCACCGACGCAAAGCAAGTCGAGCAGATTTTCGCGCAGGTCATGGCGCGATTCGGCAGGCTCGATATTCTCGTCAATAACGCGGGCGCTTTTGACGGTGGGCCGCTCGACGAGCTTTCCGTCGAAGCGTGGGATAAGGTGATCGCCGTCAATTTGCGTGGCCCGTTCCTCTGCACGCGACAGGCCTTTCGCATCATGAAGACGCAGAAAGGAGGCCGCATCATTAACATCGGCTCCATCGCCGCCCAGCGTGTTCGACCTCATTCCGCGCCCTACAGCGCCAGTAAGCACGGTCTGTGGGGCCTGACGCAGGTGACGGCGCTCGAAGGCCGCGAGTTCGGCATCACTTGTTGCGCCCTACATCCGGGCAATACGATGGTCGAACGTCGGCAGGAGAGCGGTAAGAAGGAAGACGACGAGCCGATGATGACCGCCGCCGAGCTTGCCGAGACCGCCGTCCTGATGGCGACGTTGCCGCCGCACGTCAATATGCTGGAAGCGATCGTCCTGCCAGTCGGCCAACTGTATGTGGGCCGTGGTTGAATTCGTTTAGCGCTCGGCGGCGCGGCGCGAGCGCTAAACGAAAACAGGAGAAACGCATGCACATCGAACACATGGCCCTGAACGTTGCCGATCCCGTCAAGATGGCGGCCTGGTATGTCGAGCACCTCGGCATGCGCGTGTTGCGCAAGCAGGAGCAGATGCCGTTCACGCACTTCATCGCGGATGAATCGGGGCGTGTCGTTCTGGAGTTGTACCACCACACCAAGGCCGTGCTGCCGGATTATGCGAAGCTTGATCCGTTGACATTGCACATTGCGTTCACGGCGGCCGATGTCGCCAAGGAACGCGCACGTTTATTTGCTGTCGGCGCGACTTCCGCGGGCGACATCGTCACCACCGACAGCGGGGATGTGATGACGTTTGTGCGCGACCCGTGGAGCGTGACGATCCAGCTCGTCAAACGCGCCAAGCCGCTATCGGCTTAGCGTTCCCAAATCGCCACGTCCGCAGCACCGCGGACGTCACGTAGGGGCCTCGACTTCTTCGCTGGCTTTACGCTTGGCCGCTATCATTCGGCGTCCACGGCTCAGAACTTGTCCCTGGCCGATCGATGCACGGCCACGCGCATGAAGGGCTTGCGACCGCTCGGTACGCGATGCGCGCTGGCGCTTCCAACGGCGGTGAGCCCATACAATAATCACGACTGATAATTGTCTATCGCGCCATGACACACTTGCCGAAAGCCGTCGTTCTCTTGAGCGGCGGCCTGGACTCGACGACCACGCTCGCGCTGGCCCAGCGGGCGGGCTTTGCGTGCTGCGCGTTGACGTTCCAGTACGGCCAGCGCCACGCGATCGAGATCGACGCCGCCCGCCGGATTGCGGTCCAATATGGCGTGCACGCGCATGTTGTCGTGCCCATCGACCTGCGTCAATTCGGCGGCTCGGCATTGACGAGCGAGTTGCCGGTGCCGAAGGATCGCCCGCTCGATGCCATGTCCACAGGGATTCCCATCACTTACGTGCCGGCGCGGAACACGATCTTCCTTTCATTCGCGCTGGCCTGGGCGGAAGTGCTCGGAGCGCTCGACATCTTCCTTGGCGTCAACGCGCTGGACTACTCCGGCTATCCCGACTGCCGGCCCGAATACATCGCGTCCTTTGAAAAACTAGCCAATCTCGCGACCAAGGCGGGCGTCGAAGGCCGAGCCGTCAAGATTCACACGCCGCTGATTCATTTGACGAAGGCGGAGATCATCCGCCGTGGTGTCGAGCTGGGCGTCGATTATGCCCAGACGACATCGTGCTACGATCCGACGCCGAGCGGTGCTGCGTGCGGCCGTTGTGATGCGTGTTTGCTGCGATTGAAGGGATTCGCGGAGATGGGTCTGAGCGATCCGGCGTCCTATGAGCCCGTTTAGCGTTCGCAGCGAAGCGCCATAACTCTTTCCTTCGCCGCGAGTGTTAAACGGGTAAGCTCACGGCAACATCGAAAGCTGCCCGCGACGGATCTGGCCGCCGCGCAAAATGTAGAACGAGATTGGGTGGAACGTGGCCAGATCAGGGTGATTGACAACGTAATTCACATTATCGATGGTGACTGTTTCCCAGGTGTGCAGTCCGATCAGGATGTCACCTTTCTTGATCCCCGACTTGGCGGCGAAGCCGTTGGCGTTGATGCCGGTGACTTCGAGCCCGCCTTGCAATTGGTTGTTGACACGCGTGACCGACTCGCCGGACACGGGCGTGAACTGGGCCCCCAGTTTTTGCCAGATGATATCGGATGCGGAAACGGCGCGCACCAGGCGATCGCCTGAAGCGAGCGCGACGCGGACGCGTTTTTCCTGATCCTTGCGGCGAACGAGGACGGCGATCGAATCGCCCGCCTTGCGATCCAGCAAGCCGCGCTCCACATCGATGCCCGACTCGATTTTGACATCGCCGACTTGAAGGAGCAGGTCGCCCGTTTGCAAGCCGGCGGCCTCGGCGGGGCTGGACGCATCGACGCGGTCGACGATGACGCGGCGAACCAGCCCGTCCAGGCTCGGTTGCAAGAGATCCCGACACGTGAAGCCGTCGTAGCTCGCATTGCGGCGGCGTGACTTGAGCATGTCGGTGACAGATTTTACCATGTGATCGACCGGAATCGCGAAACCGATATTCTGGGCGCCGGCGCGGATGGCGACGTTGACGCCGACGAGCTCGCCGTTGATGTTGATGAGTGGCCCGCCGGAGTTGCCGGGATTGATGCTGGCGTCAGTCTGGATGAGCGATTTGTACGCCATGTCCTTGTTGAGGCTGACATCGCGTTTGGTGGCGCTGACGACGCCGACGCTCACGGTGTGCTCGTAGCCGTAGGCGTTGCCGATGGCGATGACGGTCTCGCCTACCATCAGATCGCTCGCGGTGCCAACGGGCATTACCGGCAGCGGCGTGGACGAATCGACCTTGATGATCGCCAGATCCAGTTCCGGATGACGCGCGATGACGGTGGCGGCGAGCGTGCCGCCGTCGGAGAGGCGGATGCGCAAGGAGCTCACTTCATCGATGACGTGCTGGTTCGTGATGATGTAGCCGCGGTGATCGATGATGATGCCGGTTCCCATGCCGTTGACGCGGCTGGCCATCGGGAAAGCGTCGCCGGCGTTGGGAACGGCGGCTCGCTCACTGTGGATGTTGACAACCGCCGTCTTGACACGTTCGACCGCCGTTACGATCGCCGTCTTGCGTGCGCCGGTGCGCGTCAAGGACGACGCGTCTTGGGAGCGTGACTGGGTCGTGAAAAGCGCGGGGCCTTGAGCGGCTTCCTGGGCGTTGATCGAAATGAGCAGAGCCAAACTACCGGCTGTCCCCAGGGCGATGAACCATCGGCGGCGCAAGCTCATGATGTCCTCGGGTCCAGGATTCCGCGGCGTGGTGGAATGGCGGGGTCGTCTTCCTATCCATTCGGCTACGCCCGAAAATTGCCTAAGATTCCCCGGTACACTTTGTCAACTTGCCTTGCCGCCACGAACGGACCGGACCGAAGAGTGCGAACCTGCTCAAGTTATGAAGAGGGCCGGAAGAAGAAATTCTGACGATCGTGTCGGTTATCGCGCGAATAGCTCGGCAATTCGCTTGGTGCGACCGGAAAAGCCGGTACAATTCCTCTGCCTTCTCACGCTGACGGCGATATTGCAACCACGAGGGATTCATGACCGGAAAAAGCCGACGCGAACAGATCGAAGTAATGCTTGCCGACGAGCCGAACGATCCGGAACTGCGCTACATGCTGGCGATGGAGCACGCCAGCGCCGGCGACGATGCCGGGGCGGTGCGTGTCTTTCAGGAATTGATCCAGGCGGCGCCGAACTTCCCCCCCGCGTATCACATGCTGGGCCGGACGTTACAGCGTCTCAACCGCAATGCCGACGCGCGGGCGATTTTGCAGCAGGGCATCCCGATCGCCCAAAAGCAAGGCAACCTGCACGCCGCAGGCGAGATGGCCGAGTTGTTGGAGAGCATCGAGTAAGCCATGTACCGACGCTGCGGCTTCGCGCGGCGCCGGCGTTCGAGAAAAAATCAAACACCAACTTGTAGCCGTCGTCCTGGCCTGGTAATTTGAACGAAAGAGATCGATCGACGGAAGGAGAACCCTCATGGCCGAGCAAACGCTGATCCTCATCGTGGACGACGACTTTGAGCTATCCGACGGCATCCGCGCCGTGTTGGAAACGCAGGGACACAAGGTCCTCCAGGCTCGCGACGGCCAGCAAGGACAGCAACTCATCTACCAGCAGCGTCCCGATCTCGTCATCCTCGACATGATGATGCCGCGCAAAGGGGGCTATCCCGTCCTCGAGCACTTCCGCGACAAGAAGGACGCGCCCCCTATCATCATGATCACCGCCAACGAGGGAAGCCGGCACAAAGCGTATGCGGAGTACCTCGGCGTCATCGACTACATCCGCAAACCGTTCGCGATGGAGAGACTCCTGGAGGCGGTGGAGCGAGGCCTCAAGGGCGAAGCCCCCGCCGTCGAGCCCGAGAAGAAATCGTGAGCGCCATCATTCCTGCCGCCAGCGTTCTCGTCGCGCGCGGGCCTGGCTCACGCGAAATTTTCTCCATCTTGCGAGGCTCGCAGCTCCGATTCTTCGGCGGGTTCTGGGCCTTTCCCGGCGGCAAGCTTGCTGCGGAAGACGACGATCCGACGATTGACCCGATTCAGCAAAAGCTACGTGCCCGCCGCGTCGCCGCTTGCCGCGAGTTGTTCGAGGAAACCGGCATCCTGATCGTGCGCCGTCCCGACGGCTCCTTTCCGACGCGTGACGCCGATCTCGACCGTTGCCGGCATGCTCTGTTGGATGGATCACTCACGTTTCCGCACATGTTGGCCGAGCGCGGACTTATTTTGTGCGACGGCGACTTCCCCCTCATCGGCGAGATCACCACTCCCGCGTTCGCGGCGGTGCGTTATGCGACGACTTTCTTCACGGCGCATCTCCCTGTCGGCCAGGAAGCGGACATCTGGCCGGGCGAACTCGAGAGTGGCGAATGGATCGCGATTCAGGATCTGCTCGTGCGCTGGCGGCGCGGCGAGATTTGCCTGACGCCTCCCACCGCGATGACCCTGCAAACGCTTGGCCAGCATCCTGTCGAGTCGGCCCCGCAACTTCTCGGTCCCTTGCTCGAACGACTGGCTCAAGGGGCGGAGCATCCGATCTTCATCGCCCCTTGCGTACGCATGTTGCCGCTCAAGACCGTTGCCCTCGCGCCGAGCACGCACACCAACGCCTACTTCGTCGGCAACGGCCCGTGCTATCTCATCGATCCCGGTCCCGACGAACCCGCCGAGCAGGCCCGCCTTTTCGGCGTCATCGATGAACAACTCCAGGCCGGACAATCGCTCACTGCCATCGTGCTCTCGCATCACCATCGCGATCACGTCGGCGCCGCGGTTGCCTGCGCGAATCGCTTTCGCTTGCCGATCTGGGCCCACGCACGGACCGCGGAGAAACTCCAGGGCCGCGTGCCGATCGCACGCACCCTATGCGACGGCGATCGCCTTGGCCTCGGTCCCAGCCCTGGCGACGGCCGCCCCTGGTCGCTCGAAGTTCTGCACACACCGGGGCATGCGTCGGGGCACTTGGTGTTCGCCGATTCGCACTACGGCCTCGTTTTCGCGGGGGACATGGTCTCGACGTTGTCGTCGATGGTCATCGCTCCGCCCGACGGCGATCTTGCCCTCTATTTGCAATCGCTGCGCCGCCTGCGCGCGTTGCCTTGCCGCATGCTGCTTCCGTCGCACGGCAACGCCAGCACGCAAGCCGCGCAGGTGATCGATGCCGCGCTGGAGCATCGCGCCAAGCGCGAACGGCAACTGCTGGACACGCTCGCAACCGGTCCAGCCGCGATCGACGAGATGACCGAACGCATGTACCGTGGCACCCCGGAGGCACTCATGCACTTCGCCCGCGCCCAGGTCCTGGCCGGCCTGCTGAAGCTGCAAGCGGAAGGCATCGCTCAACCGGTCGACGAAGAACGTTGGCAACTCGGCTGATACAATGCTCAATGACGGCAAGGCTCCGAGCTTGCCGATTTCGACTGCGGCAAAGATCGGAGTCTTGCCGCCATGAGGGAAGCACAATGAGCGATTTGAAATCGCGCGTCGAAATCGCACTGGCCGCGCATGTCGGCCCCGCCCTCGAAATGGACGGCACGCTCCTGGAAGTGCTCGACATCACCGACGGCGTCGCCCGCATCCGCCTGGGCGGCGTGTGCGGCAACTGCCCCAGTTCGATCATGCTCGTCGTGAATGGCATCGAAGAGGAGCTTCGCAAGCACGTGCCGGAAGTCGCTTACATCGAGGCGGTCCCCTAGCCGCTTGCGGCAGGTCGGAAGAGCCATCATGCACCTGGGTTACAACACCAACGGCTTCGCGCACCATCGCCTCGAAGACGCCCTGTCCATTCTCGCCGAGTTGGGCTACACGAGCGTTGCCATCACGCTCGATCATCACGCACTCAACCCGTTCGATGCCGATTGCGTTTCGCAATGCGAGCGCATTCGCGCCTTGCTAGAGACGCTGAAGCTGCGCTGTGTCATCGAGACAGGAGCACGTTTTTTGCTCGATTCACGCCGGAAGCACCAGCCGACCCTCCTCAGCGTATCCGCCGCGGATGCGCGTCGGCGTTTCGATTTCTTGCTGGCGTGTATCGACATCGCTCAGCGCTTGCGTGCGGATGCGCTCAGTTTCTGGTCCGGCACACCCGCTGAGGCGACAAGCAAGCACATGACGTCGCTCGGCGCGGTCTGTCGCCGCTTGGCCGAGGAAGCGGCGAAACGAGACGTCCGCCTCGCCTTTGAGCCGGAACCGGGCATGTTCATCGACACGATGGACAAGTTCGTGGAGTTGTACCGATGCGTCGATCATCCGAACTTCGGACTGACGCTCGACGTCGGACATTTGCACTGCATGGGTGAATTGCCGATCGCCGACCACATCGAACGCTGGAAGGATCGGCTGTGGAACGTGCATATCGAAGACATGCGTCGCGGCGTTCACGATCATCTGATGTTCGGCGACGGAGAAATGGATTTCGCGCCGATCTTCGCCGCGTTGCGTTCGATCGGCTACGCAGGCGGAGTTCACGTTGAATTGAGCCGGCACAGCCACGATGCGGTCGAGACGGCGCGGCGGGCCCTGGAGTTCATGCGGGGCGTGCAAGAATCAAAATAGCCTGCAGCGTCAGCAAGGGCTGTTGCGTTCTCCCTTGCTTGCGCTGCGGGCCAGTCGCCAACTTAGGCGATGGGCAGTTGGAAAGATACCCGTAGTCAATGCGACGCGGAGCGTCGCACCACATTGTGGCACGACGCTCCGCGTCGTGGACGGGTACATTTAATTCTGCCGCTCGCCTTATTCCTTGAACTTGGCATGGCACGCATTGCAGGTCGAGTTGACCTTGGCGGCGGCCTTGGCGATGCCGGCGGCGTTCTTGGCGCCGGCGGCCTTGGCGAGTTCGAGGCTGGCGTCGCGCATCTGCTCCGACCATTCGTTCCAGGCTTTCTTGGTTTTGCCGGCGGGGCCGTCCTTGCCGGGCGTCTTGTTGCGGATTAATTGCGCCATGGCGGCAAGGTCATGGGCGGCTTCCTCGGCGGCGGCGGCTTCCTTGGCGACGTTGGCGAGCGGTTTCTTCGGGTCGGCGAGAAGCTGGAGCTTCTTTTCTAGGCCGTCCTCCGCCGGATTGGGTCCGAGCGGCGCGCGGCCCCAACCGATACCGCCTTTGTTGCGGGCGCGGAAGAGATGCATCAGGTCTGAGGTTTCCTCGAACGCCTTGGCGATCTTGATCGCTGCCGTCTCCGCGTCTGCGGCTTTCCCACTCTTGTACATGCCGGCGATCTTGAGGACATCAGGCCTCATGTCTTTGTCCCCGGCCGCTTGCGTCGGACCTGAGAGCGAGACGAAAATGAGCACTGCTGCCAGTGTCAAGATCGCGAGCCACATGCGTACCTTCGTTGCCATGAAATTCTCTCCTGTTGAGGTTGAAAGAACACTGCGCCATACTCAGCGGATCGGAGCGCCGCCAAACACCGGGCGGTAGTCCCGAATCATCCATCTAATGATCAATTCACGTTCGACATCCGTCAAAAATTGAATCTGCTTGTCCGTGACGGTCGGATTGAGGTCGCGGAATTCCTTGAGTGCGCCGGGCGCTTCCTGATCGCGGAATGCCGGCATGTTATTTTTCTCGCCGTACCTTGAGCCGTGCATGGGGCGCATGATCATGGAACGAATCCATTCTGTTGAACCGTAGCCCGTCAGATCAGGCGCATCCTCGCCGGCGCCGTTGGTGCCCTCCAGCACATGGCAATTTTTGCATTTGTTGCGACCCAGTTCAAATGCTGCCTGCCCCTGCTTGGCAAGTTCCTTGTTCCGTTTGTCCTTGGGGTGGCGTTGATCGGCGAGCCATTTGGCGATGACCTCAAGCTCATCGTTTTGCTGTGCGACTTTCTTCTTGACGTCCGCATCTTCGCTTTCTCGCCAGCGTGCTTGCGCGTCGTCGATGCCCTTGCGCCAGTTGATCATACCCTTGGCCGGCGCCAGGATGAAATCGCCCTTGGCATCCACTTTCGGCTTCTTGTCATCATCGAGCACGCGCAGCTTCACCAGTCCTAAGTGCGTGTCCTTGCCAGGATTCTTGAGCAATTCGTGGATCCATTCGAACGAGGCATAATCGCCCAGATCGCTCGCGGATTTGCCTCCCTTCCAAGATTCGAATTTATCATCTTTACCGGCGCTGAAGTTGTGGCAACTGCCGCATTTTCCCTGAAATAGCAGGTTTCCGGTCGTATAGGGGTCGTTTCGTAACAGCACGTGCCCGCCTTCTACGTGCGTGCCGCCCATCGCCAACTGGCAGGCACGCTTCGCCTTGATCTCGGCTTCGTGGACATCGTGCTGGAATTTCTCGGCCTTCTCCTTCTCCTTCTTGCGTGTTTCCTCGTCGCCGGTTTTCATGATGCCGCCGAGGATGCCCTCCGGTTGATCGTCGTCAAGGGCCTTGAGCGTCAAGAGGCCAACCATCACGAACAGTACTGTCAAAAACACGATGCCAACGAAGTGGCCGAGCTTGCGCACGGGACCGAAGCCGAGCAGGGGAAGCAGAAACAGAATCATCATGACGCCATTGGGAATGATGACCGTGCCCCAGATGGCATAATCGCCTGGGAAGTACTTGAGAAGCTGGAAGAGGAAAAGGAAATACCATTCGGGCCGGGCCGGATAGTTGGCGGTATTGCGATCGGCGGAGGCGTCAAGCTCGGCGCCTTTGCCCTCGACGCCGTAACGCGCGATCTTTTCATAAAGATTAGGTTCCGATCCGTCTTCATGCGGCGGCGGCGTCACCTTGTGCGCGAAGCCGTACAGTACCATGCCGAGCATGATCCCGAACACCACCATACAGGCGAGCATGTCGTAGAACGCCTGGCGCGGCCAGAACGGTTCGGTCCCCTTGGCGTGTTCATTCTCCGGATTGCTGACCAGGCCCTGTTTATTTTCAGTCGAGGTCACGCCATGCCGGCGGAAGATTGCGACGTGGGCGACGAGCATGCCGATCAGCGTCAGCGGCAAGATCGCGACATGCAGGGCGTAGAAGCGCGTTAAGGTGTAGTTGCCGTAGTCGGGGCCGCCGACCGCTTGATGGCGCACCTCCTCGCCTATTTCGGGCAAGGTGCCGGCGATGTTGGTCGCGACCATGGTCGCCCAGTAGCCTTTCTGGTCCCACGGCAGCAGGTATCCGGTCAGGCTCAGGCCGAGGGTGACGCTCAATAGGCCGATGCCGAGCCACCAGTTGAGTTCGCGCGGGGGCAGATGGGCGCCGGCGATGACGACTTGCAGCATGTGCAGGGCGATGAGGACCATCATGGTCTGCGAGCCGAAATGGTGCAGGCCGCGGATGAGCCAGCCGAAGTCCATCTTGTACTGGATGGCGTGGACGCTGTTCCAGGCTTGCGAGGCGCTGGGACTGTATGCGGTCATCAGCATGATGCCGGTGATGAGCTGGATGCTGAAGACGAAGGCCAGACAACTCCCCCAGACGTAGCGCCAGCGGGCGCCGCCGGGGATGCCTTCGAGCAGCATGGCGCTCAGCAGGCTGCGGATACCGGCACGATGATCCAACCAATTAATCAGGGTTGTGAACACAAGCGGTCCTTCGGTAAGCTGGGGTTTCGCAAGGAAGGTGGGTCAACCAATCGCGTTCTTCTCGATTTTCAGCGCCTCGAATCGTTGATACTTGACCTCGAGTCGATTGAATTCCGGATCGTCTTCGTCGATCTCCCATTCGAGCGAATCCATGCCGCGCCTGGCGGGATTGCCCACTCCTGCTTGCGCTCCGGCCAGAGTGAATCGCGCGGAGTGGCATGGGCAGAGGAAGCCGTCGCCGCCGAGGTTGACCGAACAGCCCAGATGTGGGCAGATCGTCGTGAAAACGAGGAGGAATGCGTCCTTTTCGGCTTGCGGCCTGGCGTTGAACGCGACCACGGCCGCTTTGTCCGGGAAGGCCGGCAGTGCTTGATCTCTTTTGACGACCCAGACTCGTCCCAGGACATCGTTGGGGTAGAGCGTCCAGCCATCGACGCGCGTGTCGCGAATAACTCCCTGGACCGGAGTCGCGCGGAGGTCGTCAAGCTTGACGCCGTCTATCAGCTTCATCGCACTCTTGGGGGCACGCCGATGCCGCGGATCGATCACGTAGCAGACGATCGGGACGCCCAGGATCGCGGAGAAAATCGCTCCAAGACCGAAGGTGAGGAAGCCGAGGAAGGACCGGCGTTGAGGTTCCAGTGCCATGGTGGGATGCACTCCGGCGCAGCGGCGAGGCGGGAATTATTGACGCGTGTTATTTTACCCGTTGCGCGGGTAATGTCAATTGCCCAACGCCTCGATTTGCCGCTGGCAGTTTGGCGTGCGCGGCAGAGAGCTAATTTGCAGGGCGTCTCTATCCGAACGTTAACGTGCCAGCGTCTTGAGGCGCAGATCGATTTGCCGTTGAATCCAAAAGTAATTGCCTCGTTCCGTCCAGTCGTTGGCGAGAAGATCGAGCCGCTTTTTCAAGGCGGCGCGGCGCTCTGGCGGGAGACTTTCGGCGAGTTTCTTTACCTCCGCGTGCAAGGCGCCGCTCTTCAACAACGCATCGATCTCTTCCCTGGTGCGCTGCAAATACACGTGGGCCTTTTTCGCGCCGTCGGTGCCGACATGAGGCAGGCATTCCGCGAAGCGGATCTTGGCCTGGAAGTATTTGTGTACGTCGAGGTGAAGGGTTTCAAGCAGAACGAGGCGATGTGCGAAGGGGTCTATCCTGTCGCTGGGAACGCGTTCGCTGAGTCGCGTAAGGCGCTGATCGATCAGCGCCTGCAAGGCGATGCGTTCGATGTAGAAGTTTCCCCAGGCGCTCTTGGCGAGAATCCAGGCTTCATCGGCACGCGTCTGGGCGCCTTTGTCGGGATTGCCGGCAGCGCGCAGCTTGGCCTGAAGCTGCTCGGCCTTTTCATGATTGGCGAACGCCTGCGAGCGCGCCAGTTCGAAGTGAAGGTAGTCGCGCAGGCCAATGGCGATGATGCGCGTCGTGACGCGGATGTGCACCTCCGTCACGGTCTTGTCAGTCTTCGGGTCGGTCTTGGTAATGACTTCGAACAAAAGTTCGCGCACGGGCCTGCCGGTGTCCGGGTCAATCTTCATTTCTTTTTCCACATCGACCAGCATTTCCAGGAATTCGTCCTGCGTCCACATGGCTTGCAGCATCGGCTCCGCACGCGCACGCATCTTGGGATCGGCATCGCCTAACAAATTGGCGTGCACTTTTTTCAGGGTGTCGCGCCACTTTTCCAATTCCGCGCGGAACTTGTCAGACTGGGCCAGATCGACAAGCGTGTCGTTACGCGCGAAAGAGAGTAAGCGTTCTTGCCGGCGTCTGAGCGCCTCATGTTGACCGCGCAAATAGAGATCACGCGTCTGCAGGTCGTAATTGAGCAAGAGTCGTTCCGAGATGCCTTGTAGCATTTGCCAGGCGGTTCTCGGCAACACGTCATCGCGGATGTTGACGCGCGCGTAGTTGGCCAAAGTGTCGTGAAGAGGAACGCGTGCCTGGGCGACGGCGACGGCGCGGTTTGCCTCGTCGATGCCGCCGTCTTGCTTGGCGAGGAACATCCGCAAGGCCCGCGTCGGCGAATTGAGGGGCGGCGTCTTGTCCTTGGCTTGCGAGTTCCACACCTTGACCGGGGTCTTGGTGAGCGCTGAAATCTCGCGGTGCAGCTTGTCGGCCGCCAGATGCAGGACGATAGGATCGTTCTTGTGAAGCTTCTTTTGCAAATCAAGCATCCGCGGCGCCAGCGCATAGAGCGGACAGACGAGCCGAGGTTCGAGCTTCTTCACCTGCGCCTCCGTGAACCCTGACGGTTCAAGCAGCGCCGCATCCGTCTCGACTTCACTCAAGGTCGCAATGCTCTTGCCGTCCTTGCCGCGCACGGCCATTTCCAGACGCGGATCAAAGAGCCGCAAGTTCTTGTCCTTTGCGTCATGAACGGCGACGAGAAACAGCAACGGCTCCGAATCGGGCACGACGATCAGGCAGCCCTCGCCGCGCCCTTGCCGCAACAGCGCGAGGAAAACGAGCGCTCGATCCAGCGCATCGGCGTGGCCGCGCCGCAGCGCGAATGCCGGCGGGATCCAGGTATCGACTTGTTCGTGCAGGATGACATTGCGCATCACCCAGAGGAAGTAATGATTCGCCTGTTCAATGGGATCGAGAGTGCGCACCTCGACGGAACGAGCCGCCGCGCGCAAGAGGAAACACTCATCAAGATAGTGCGCGTCGGCCGGGCGAAAGGACTGCGATTCGACTTCGGCCATCTCCGCGTCGTTCAGATTCGCGTGGCCTTCGAGAAACTTGCGATTATCAAGCGTGAGGCGGACGTCGGCGCCGACGTCTTGCGTGCTGGATTTGCCGGCGAGTGCTTGCAAGCCGTCGCGCAGGCGCGTCCAGTCGTCGCTGACGCGCGGATTTTCAGGATAGCGAGCTGAGTCGGCAAACGTCGCGATTGCATCGTGTTCCCGGCCGACCTTGTCTTTGTCTTTCTCGCCAACCTTCGCAATGTTCTTGGATATCGGCGGTCGGCCGCAACCGACAATCAGGATCAGCACGACGGCGAAATAGCTTGGGTGAATTTTCATGTTGCGCATCATGTTGCTCATGTGGCGACCGCGTGTCCGTTGCTCAATGCGGGCTCGGCCAAGGCTTGACGAAGCCGCAAGCAGCAGGCGATCAAGCTCGGCAAGTCGGCAAGGGCAATCATATTCGGGCCGTCGCTCAACGCCTCGTCCGGGCGGGGGTGCGTCTCGATGAACACGCCATCGCAGCCGCACGCGACGGCCGCCTTCGCCAGGAACGGGACCATGCGTCGATCGCCGTCGGTGCGGTCGCCTTTGCCCGCTGGTTTCTGTACGCTGTGAGTCGCGTCAAAGATCACGGGACAGCCGAATTCTTGCATCCAGGGGATCGCCCGCATGTCATTGACAAGTTGCCCGTAGCCGAAGGTGGAGCCGCGCTCGGTGAGGAGAAGCTGGCGATTGCCGACCTCGTGCATCTTGGCGACGACGTTCTTCATGTCCCAGGGGGCCATGAACTGCCCCTTCTTGACGTTGATGGTCTTGCCGGTCTTGGCCGCCGCCTGGATAAGATCGGTCTGTCTCGCTAAAAATGCGGGGATCTGCAGAATGTCGCACACCTGTCCGGCGGGCTCGGCGTGCCAGCATTCGTGGATGTCGGTGACGACGGGCAGCCCGGTGCGCTGTTTGACGGCGGCAAGCGTTTTCAAGCCTTCCTCGAGGCCCGGCCCGCGAAACGATTTGCCGGACGTGCGATTGGCTTTGTCGAAGGACGCCTTGAAGACGAGTGGGATGTCGAGCCGATCCGCCATTTCAGCGAGCTGCTCGGCAATCCAGAGCGTGAGATCGTGCGACTCGATGACGCACGGCCCTGCCATCCAGACAAGCGGATGCTCCGAGCCGCAGACGATGTTGCCGATGCGAACGGGATTGGTTGCCATGATCGGTCCCTCCGTGGAATTTTGGGCTAGCATACCGTAGAAAGGCGGTGTTCGGGAAGACCAATTGCGTTTCATCTGTTCAAACACTCGCGGGATCGACGACTATGACGCCAGGGCCGAACGCCGCAAGCGACTTGAAATGTCCGGTGTTGAAGGTCAATAAGTGCGTCGTCTTGTGGACGTGGCAAACCGCGACCAGCCTGGCGTCGTGAACCTGTTTGCCAATCACGCCCAGAGACGTAACCAATGCCTTCCATGCGGGGAAGATATCGGAAATCTCGCCCAGTAGCGCGAAAGCACCTTCAAAGATCGCAGACTTTGCCTCGGCATCAGGCACGGCCAAGGGGAGACCGTTTACAGCCTTGGGCCTTGTTGCCACGCTGCGGAACGCAACCAAATTCTGAGCGGTGATGCAAAGAAGCTCGCCGCGCTGGCGTAACTCCGCAACCGCGCTGTCAGCATCCGCGAATTGTGCGTCGGCTACGTTGGCAAGCCTGATCAGAATGCTCGTGTCGATCAGATACGCCATTACTCGTAGATCCCTTCACTGCTCACCGCCAAATCCGAGAGGGACACGCCACAATCGCTTGCGGCCTGGCGCAACTGCCGCTCCCATTCGTTCTGCGGCTCGCGCAGCTTTCGAATCTTAACTTTCACTTTCGCGCCCTCAGGAAGCGGCTGCGGTTGATCGAGCACGATCTGGCCGTTGACGATGGTTCCTTGCAGGGTCATGATTGCCTCCGATATTGTCTGCAAACCACGGTTATCGCTTCGGGCGTTTGAAGGCCAACTGCTTCCCAAAGTTGCCAGCGTACTCCCAGCCCTCAGTTGATTGGACCAACGCTCCTATTGCTCGCGAAAACGCTTGGTGGTCCGCGAGTTCAGAGCGTCTCCGTGTCAAGCTCTTGCGCCAGGCTGGACCGATGTTCGACGAGTGCCTCCTTGGCGAGTCTCGCCAGCTTGCTGCGTGCTTGAGCGATCTTTCCGTCGAACACGTCCTCAGCCGCCTACTCCTCCACGAGCCACGACGCGAGCAAGTCTTGTTCGGATGGCGGCAGCCTCTCGGCCTCGGCAAATGCCTGCTGCACTAGCATAGTCATGGCAACTTCTCCACTCGGATTATACTCGCCTCCAGCGGTCTGCCAAAGACGAATCGCATCACGCCGCCTACTTCCTCCTCCGCCCCACGCCGAATTGGTCGCCCACGAACACCAGCTCACCATTGATCCAGATGGCCTCGACCACCTTCTCCGAGTGCACCTCGCGGCCCTCCTCGTCCATCAGCGTGTGTGAAATCTTCTTCGTCTTCACGTCGATTACATCGCCGGTTGACGGCCAGGCCCAACGGCCGTCGCGGCTGAAGGTGATCCAGCCGGGCTGTTCGCGCACCTTGATGCTCACGGTCTGCTTCGGCGGCATCACCGTGTTGTCGAAGACGTGCATGCTGCTATTGGCGGCGTCGCATACCCACACTTCCGTCTCGTCCGGCGTCAAGCCGACGCCGTGGCTGGGGCAGCCATGGCGCTTCACCATGCCCTTCTTGTAGCCTTTCACCTCGACGCGGTGCAGCATCTTGCCCGTCTTGAGGTCGCCGATTTCGAAGCCGAGCAGCTCGTTGACGTTGACAAAGACGAGCGAGCGATCCGCGTTGACCGTGAAAGGGCGTATGCCGTGGCTGAATGGGCCGACCATCTGAACGATCTTGTGTGTCTTGGTGTCGGCGACCGGCAGTCTCGGCGAACTGATGCCCGCGAGGTACATAAACGCGCCGTCCAGGCTGACGACCGTGTTGTGCGCCCGGCTCTTCGTTTCGATGCGCGTGATGAGGTCGCCCGTCTTTCCGTCCACGATGTTCCAGTGATCCTTTTCCATCGTCGGCACATAGAGCGTTTTGCCGTCGGGCGTGATCGACATGCGGTCGCAGCCTTCGGGCAGGGCTTTTTCCCAAAGAGTCTTTTCCGTAACCAGATCGACGCAGTAGAGCTTGGTTAGCGTCGAGAAGTAGAGCCGTTTCGTGGCGGCGCAGGCGCAGACTCCCTTGATGTTGATCGGCTTGGCCTCTTCGGAGGCGGGCGTCTTGATGCGCTTGACGAATTTGTGGTTGTTGTCGATGTCGAAGACGAGAATGCCCGCGCCGCCGAATTCGAGGTAGTTACGGATGCCGGGAGTGGCGACGTAAAGATAATGTTTTTGCTTTTTGTCCTGGGCCTGGGCGCTTGTGCCCAGGAGAACGAAGATGAGCGCGAGCAGGGTGCGGCGAGCCATGGGATCTTCTCCTGTTTGAAGAGATGTTCGGAAGCAACAACGCTAAACCGTAAGCGGCGGCTCCTTTAGATAACGGTCGACAACGCGCTCGAACTCTTCGAGGTTGAACGGTTTGGGAATGTAGTCGGTTACGCCGAGGTCCTTGAGGCGATTGCCTTGCTCCTGTAGCGCGTCGCCGCTGACGACGACGACCGGGATGGAAGCGAGCGTCTGTTCCGCGCGCAGCGTGCGCAGCAACTCGTCGCCGGTCATGTCGGGCAGATTCAAATCGAGCAGGATCAGGTCCGGGCGATCGTGCCGGGCGAGGTCCATTCCGGTCTTGCCATTCGTGGCGTTCAAGAAACGCACATGCGTGCGCGGCGCGAGTATGGCCTGCACGAGGTAGGCGTTGAGCAGCGAATCCTCGATATAAAGTACCGTTTTCACGGCCCGGCCCCGTTCAATGAGCCGTACGCGTAAGCGAGCGGAGTGCCTGCTCGCACGCGCGGCTCGTCGAGAATCATTTCTTTGTTACCCAGATGGGCGTGCCCCAGGCGATTTCGCCGTCGCTTTGCAACACGCGCAGATAATAGTAATGCGTCTGCCCCGCCGGCGCGGCATCGGTCCATTCGCTCTTGATCTCTTTGCCCTGCGGTTTGAATGTCTGCACGACCTCGCTGTCGCGCAGCATTTCGACCTTGGCGATGTTGCCGGTGCCGACCACGTGGAATTGGAACGTCGCCGCTCCAGCGACGACGGCCTCGTCCCCCATAATCTTGTCGCCGCAGCGGAAATCGACGAGGATGTTGTCCGTCGCCGCATAGCAATGGCGTTTCTTGACGGCGTCAAGCAGGCTCCGTCGATCGCGTGCCTCGGCGAGGATGATGAAGAAGGAAATGTGCGTCGACCAGTGATCGCTGGAAGCCTGGAAACCGAACTTGATGCCCTTCTTGAGGGCGAGATTGACGTAGCCCTTGGGAAACCAGCCGGCGACGTTGGCGGGTTCGCGGCCGGTTTGCGGATCGAAGCCTGAGCGCGGGGCGTTCTCCATCTCATACGACATGCGATCACCCTGGTAGATTTCGACAATCGGTTCGACGACGGGGTCGTTGTCGCGCCAGTCGGTGCCCATGCCGGTCGCGCTGGTGTGCATGGCGCAGATGCCATCGTGCTCGTGCAGATATTTGTAAAGCATCTTGGCGTCGTCGGGATGGACGCCCCCAGGCCAACCGGATTTCTTTGCCCCCGCCTCCTTGGGCGCATCACCCGGCGGCGGCGCCAAACGCGGTAACGTCAGCACGCCGCGCTGAGCGAACATGACGTTGCGATGCCCGTGCGGATAGGCGACCGAGCGTTCGTAGGTGAACATGGTCGTGAAGGCTCGGGTGTGATAGGCGTCGGTGAACTTCTGCGTGAGCCACCAGGTGTATTCGCGGCCGGCGCCGTTGTCGTGATCGCCGTTGCCGATCCAGTCCATCTGGGCGGCGTCGATGGCGTAGCGGAACATGTCTTCGAGCGAGCCGTCGGGCGAACCGTCCCAGGAGATCTCGGTGTGGCGATGGTACTCGCCACGCAGGTATTGGTAGGTCTTGCCACCCGTTTTGATGCGATGCTCGCGCATGCGTTTGACGTCGTCGTATTCATCCGCAACTTCCTTGGACAGCTTGGCGTCCCCCGGTTGGTGCTCGAAGAGCGACAACGCGGTCGCTTTGGCGGGCAGGTTAATGACGCTGGCGTAGATCTGATTGTCGACCTGGTCTGGTGTCGTGTAACGGCCGTCCGTGTTGTGGACGACAAGCAGTCCCCCTCCCTGGTGCGGCAACAGCACGGGGCGATGATCGAGCAACCCATCAGAGTGGTGAACTTCGATCGGTTCGCTCCACTGCTGCCCGTCAAGTCGGCGCACGAAAGTCAACCAATACGCGCCGGCGTGCGAGCTGTAGCGATTGCCGAAGTTGCGGCGATAGGAAAGCCAGACGCGCCCGTCGCCGTCGATGCCGATCTTTGGATAGGCGTACTTGGTGGCACGCTCGAATTTCGAGGTCTTGACCGCCTCGAAAGGCAACACCGGCGGATCGTACTGCGAGGTCGGCAACTCGGCGTTCGTGCTCTTCAAGTGCCCGTCGGTATCGAGGCAGACGACGCGTATGGAGCGTTCGTTGTAGAGCGGTTTGCCCTTGTTCGGCACGAAGGCGCCGTAATCCTTGCCCCACTTCTCCGGGCCTTCTTCATAGGCGATCCACAGGCGGCCAAACGAATCGTAAACGATTGATGGCCGGGCTTCAAACTTCGGCGAAGAGGCCACGTTGACGTGTTTCTGACGGCCTTTCTTGGCGGCGTCGAGCACCTTCACGTGAACATTATAATGCCCGTTCTGATAGGCATCGAAGGCGATCGCGACTCTGCCGTCATGCGACGCGGCGATGGCGGGATGCCAGTGATTGCCGGCGTCGACCGAGTCAATGCGCTCGACGTGCGACCAGGAGTCATTGGCGCACTGGTAGACTTCGATGTCGGCCTGGCCCGAAGTATTCCACGATTGGGCCGCGAGCCAAACATGACCGAAAGCGTCGGTCGTCATCGTGGGCGTAAGGTCAGAGCCTTGCGTGGCCGTGACGCGCGCCTCGGCATGCAGCTTGCGCTGGCCGTCGAGTTTGCGCGCGAACAGCATGAATCTCTTCTGTTGAAAAACGCTCGCATCGTCGTTTCGATGGGCGCTGTAGACGACCCATACATCGCCTTGGCCCGTGGCCGCGATGGCGCAGCGGCCGAGATCCTGCTTCGCATCGGTGATCGCGATCGGCTCGCTCCATTTGCCGTCCTTGTGCGATTTCACGAAAAGCTGCTCGGCGAATTCGGGCTTGTAAAAACTCTTGAAGTCCTTGGGATGCTCTTGCATCGGCACGGTCTCGATACGTCGATTCGGCTCGCGATGCGCGTAGGCGATGTACGCGATCCAGAGCGTGCCGTCGGGACCGTGACAGGCGGCGGGATGATCTTCCTCGGCCTTGCTGGTCGCGATCGGCGCAGCAGCCGTGACGAGGCGCGCGACAGCGCCGTCTTTCCAGAGCAAGGCGTTTTTCCCGGCGACGACTTCGGCAAGCGCGACTTCCGCTTTTTCGCCGCTCTTGAGAGTGACCGAGATTTTCGCGTCGGGCGTCACGTCTTCCAGGTGGAGGACGACACCGACGCTGGCGATCGGCTCCAGCTTGGTGACGGCTGGCACGCCCTTCGCGGCACGGACCGGCGGCCGTGACGAAGCCTCCCACGAATCGGCGCCGACGAGTTGGTCCTTGTCGCGAAATCGGTAGCCTTCGCGCTGGGCGACCCTGGCGCCGCTGACGTGCGCCGCCCCCGACCAGTCGCGCGGCGTCACATCCTTTACGCCGAATTCAAGCAGGATGGCGACGCGCGGTTTGACGGGCCCGGCTTTCCTCGCCCAGTCGAGCATCGGCAAGCTCGCGGACGGTTGCAAGGCGAACACGACGACGACGAATACCAGGGCGGCAGCGGCGACGGCGGAGAGGATGCGTCTCATGCCCGAGTCCTCGCGAGGATAAGAAGAATGCGGCTAAGATTGTGAAGCGCTGCCGGGTACATTGCAAGCACTTTTCGGCGCCGGCTGGGAATGCCGACAAAGAAAAACCGCTCCGTGCGTGGGAGCGGTCGATGATTGTTTCATGATGACTTTACGAGCCGCGACCGTTAGGGAGTGGTGTCGGTCACGCTCCCTCAAGGTCGCGGAGAGTGAACTACCGCACTTCTTTCACGGTGACGCGGTACTTTCCGGTTGAGCCGCCGCCATAGGTGGTCGCGATGATCGTAAAGTCCTCGGTTTTTGCGGCGCGAAAGATGATGCGTGCGTTGGGGAAGCCGCCGCTGTCGTCGTCGGCCGCCAACGGTTCGCCGGCCTTGTTTTCCAGGCGGAGGTAGGAATCGAAGTCGGCGCTGGTCATATCGATCTGATAGGACTTCCCTTCCGTCATCTTGAGGACATAGGTCTTGCAAAAGCTCTGTGCGCGGACTTTATCCTTCAAGTCGGCGTTGGTAAGCGCGTCATTGACGACGATGTCTATGAACTCTTCCTTTTTGGGCGGATCCTTCTTGTCCTTGTCGCCGGCACGCGTGCCATTCTGCATGAGCACACAGCCGATTGCGACGAGAGTGAGGAAGAGCACGTATTGCAGCTTCATGGAATTCTCCTTGAAGATTGGTGAAATGGTCCAGCAGTCGTGACTTATTGCGGGTCAGTCTACCGGCAGACGCATTTGGAAACAACCTTTTCTTGCTGGGGCCCTTGAACCCAAGGCGATTTCGCTGCGTCCTTCTGTCATCGGTATCATAATGTGATAGGATGCGAAAAGTGACCCTTTCTTCAAACCCTTACGGAATATTCATGCGTGCTTCGATTTGCATCGTCTCTGGGACATTACGCGGCCGCAAGCTCGACTTCACCGTTTCCGAGGAAATGAGGCCGACGCCACAACGGGTGCGCGAGGCGTACTTCAGCATCATGGGCAACGCAATACCAGGGAGAGGGTTCATCGACCTATTCGCCGGCACGGGTGTGATGGGGCTGGAGGCGCTTAGCCGCGGCGCGTCCACGGCGACCTTCGTCGAGCGCGACGCGGAAAATGCCAAGGACATCGAGAAATACGCGCGCGCGTTCGGAGTGCTGCGCCAGACGAAACTCTTTCGCACCGACACCTATCGCTGGATCGCCGCGTGGCGAGCGCCGGTTGAGCCGGTCAGCGTCTTCCTCAGTCCGCCGTTCAGCGATCTCACGACCAAGACGGACGATCTGATTGCCACGCTGCAAATTTTGCAGGCGAAGGTCGCCGAGGATTCGGTGATCGTCGTGCAATCGGAGACGGGCTCGCCGTTGTTGGAGTTGGATTTTTTCAAGACGTGGGAGCTGCGCCGCTATGGCCGCAATGAACTTTTGATCTGGCAGCGCGCGATCACAACGGAGGCAGATTTGAAGGACAGCGCAGAGGGTTAACCACGAAACACACGAATCACACGAAAAGGGAAAAGAAATACAGGTTCGATCTGCTCCGGGCCATTTTTTCGTGTAGTTCGTGTGTTTCGTGGTGAGCAGCAGCATTGGTTGCATCATGACGGAACGCGAGTTCGCCATTTCCGTGGTCAAGCAACTCCAAGACGCCGGGCACGAGGCGCTCTGGGCGGGGGGCTGCGTACGCGATGAGCTGCTCGGCCTCGTCCCCAAGGATTACGACATTGCGACCGGCGCCCGGCCCGAGCAGGTGCAAGCGCTCTTCCGCCGCACGCTCGCTCTCGGCGCGAGCTTTGGCGTGATCGAGATCCTGGGGCCGCGCGTCAAAGGGCAGCAGTTGCGCGTCCAGGTTGCGACTTTCCGCACCGACGGCGGTTACTCGGATGGCCGCCGACCCGACGAGGTGGTCTTTGCCTCGGCGCGTGAGGATGCGGTGCGGCGCGACTTCACTATCAACGGCATGTTCTTCGATCCGATCAAGAGCGAGTTGCACGACTTCGTCGGCGGCCGGGCGGATCTGCACGCGCGCATCCTGCGTGCCATCGGCGTGCCGGAGCTGCGCTTTCAAGAAGACAAGCTGCGCCTCTTGCGTGCCGTCCGCATCGCGACGCGATTCGAGTTGGCCATCGAGCCGACGACCGCTGCCGCCATCAAGGCGATGGCGTCACAGTTGCCGATCGTTAGCGCTGAACGGATCGCGGAGGAGCTTCGGCAACTATTGGTGCATCCCCGGCGCACGCGCGGGTTGAATCTGCTTCTGGACCTCGGATTGGTGGAGTCGATTTTGCCCGAGCTGCTGCCGATGAAAGGGCTGCCGCAAGGATTGCCGAGCCAGCCGACGGGCGATCTGTGGGGTCACGTGATGAACGTGCTCGACTTCATCGGGCCGAGTCCGTCGTTTCCGCTGGCGCTGGGGACGCTGCTGCACGACGTCGGCAAGCCGCGCGTCGTGGCGCGGACGCTGGATCGTTACACGTTCTATCACCACGAGCATGTCGGCGCCCGCATGGCGGACGCGCTTGCTCTCCAGCTCAAGCTGTCGAGCGCCGAACGGGAGCGGATCGTTTGGCTCGTTGACAAGCATCAATACCTGGCCGACGCTCCGCGCATGCGGCCTAGCAAGCTGAAGGTAATCCTGAATCATTCGGGCATACGCGATTTGTTGGCATTGCATCGCGCCGATGCCCTGGCCACGGGTAAGGGCGTCGAGCACGTCGAGTTTTGTGAACAGCGGCTGCGCGAGTGGTTGCCGCACGACCTTAACCCCGCGTCATTGATTACCGGCCACGACCTATTACAGATGGGGGTCGAACCGGGCCCTCTTTACAAGAAGCTGCTCGACGCAGTGCGCGAAGCCCAACTCGACGGCACGATCACGACACGCGAAGAGGCCATGGTGATCGTGCGAAGAATTATCCAAGAGGGGGGCGAGGCCGCGGAAGTGCGTTGATGGTGGCGCGACGCTCCGCGTCGTGTTTCGCAGCGCGGAGCGTCGCCCCATTGTGAATGCTAGTTCGCTGCCGAAAGATTCTGCCAGTCGCGATAGTTCAAATACTTCTGGAACTCGACGCCCGTGCAAAATTGGCCGTTCTCCATTTTCACCTGCCAGCGAATGTTGCCGAGCCGTTTGATGTTTTCTTTGACGCAGTATCCAGAGATGATGAGTTCAACTTCGGCAAGGTTCTCAAACGCTTGCGTGAGAACCAGACGGACCCCGGAATCGGAGATATCGAGCACGGTGGCGACGAGGTTCAACCCAAGGCCCATCGCCCCTTTGTGGCACTCGACTTTGACGGCGGCGCGCGGCCGACGGCGAGGCGACCCGCGGCGATTGGTTTCCTTGCTTCCGAAGGTGTCAGACATGGAAAACCTCCATTCGAATTATAGTTTGCAAAGGGAAGCCAGGCAATTTATTCGCCGGATTCTCATTTTTGTGGCGTCGTGCCTCCCGTCGGTCGATGTGAGGATTGGTTGCATGAGCTCCCTGATCAGGCGCAATTATTCGAGGAATAAATCGATTTCACGCCAGGCCGTGCTGGTATGGAATAGCCGCATCCGCCGTGCGAATTTCGCCAATTATTAAATCGAACGAAAGGGCCGATTTGCGACGTGACATGGCGGCGGTAGAGCGGGTATATTACGGACATGGGCTATTGCCCAAAAAAAGGAAGGGACAACATGCGCGGCAGAACGACGTATACGTTGTTGATGATGGTCGCGATCCTCATTGTCGTGCTGCCGTCGATGACGGTGGTGGGGCAACCGAATTTCAAGAAGCCTGGCGGCAAGAGCAAGGACCCCGGCGAGACGTTCGATAAATATCTTGCCAAAGGCCGCCCGTACTTCCTGATCTCGGAAGCCTTCTTTTGGGAGAGAGAATCTTTGATGAAGTTCGCCCAGGAGAAGGGAATCACCGAGGGGCAGATTACGCGCCATCAATACGTCGAATTTCGCGAAAACTGGGCCAACCCATTGAAAATCGGCGGCATGCGGCCCATGTCCCCCGACAAAGGTCCCCGCGGTGCCGATGCCAGCCAACCCGGCGGCGAAAATCCGATTGGCAGGAGGCCGGACAAACTCGAAATCCAACCGCCTTCGGGCGTACTCAAACCGGAAGCCAGCTTCGATCCCTTCGCCGTCATCGATGCGGACTTCAGATCGCGCGACAGGAATGGCGATGGCAGACTGAACCCAGACGAGATGAAAGACAGCCTGCGTTCTAATCTCACGCGTTGGGACCGCAACAACGACGGCCTTATCGACCAGGCCGAATATCGCGAATACATGTTGGCGCGCGAGCGGGGAGACAACTCTCCAGGTAACTCGAATAAAGGCATCGCCTCCATCATTATCGAAGAGAATGAGCTCGATTTGAAGCCTACCGTTCTTCGCGCGGGTAAGTTGCCGAAAAATATGCCTGGCTGGTTCAAGGAACTCGACACCGACAACGACGGCCAAGTGGCCCTGTTCGAATGGCGCGCCGGCAAGAAAACTCTCGACGAATTCCGCAACTGGGACCTCAACGAAGACGGTTTCATTACCCCCGAAGAGTGCCTCCGCCAGCAAGAAGTCATCGCCAAGGGCGGTTCAGGTACATCGACCGGTTCCGGTCTGGCATCGCGCGGCGGTGATTCGACCTCGGAACGGCCTTCTTTCGGCAAAGGCGGCGGTGGGTTCGGCGGCTTCTCAGGATTCGGCAAAGGCGGCGACTCCGGCAAAGGCAAAGGCAAACGCACTCCCTGACCGGTCCGATGTCATGCGAGTATTCGAGCCCACGGCATGCCGTGGGCTTTTTTGTTGACGGCGCTAATGCGGCAACGTCTTCTCGAACCAGCGCACCATCTCCGTGCGCATCTCCGGCAAATACTCGTGCCCCGTCTTGTCGTAGACGATGCTCTTGAAGTTGCTCTCTTTGCCGTAGAGCCGATAAACCGCGCCGAGCTTTTTCTCGAGCGTGATCACGCCATCGGTGGGGGCGCCCTGGTCCTCATCGCCCGACAATTCCAGATGCGGGCGCGGCGCGATCAACGCATGAATTGCCTCGGTATCGAAATGCGCCAATACGCCAGGGACGAAGTAGTACATGCCATGGGAGCGCAGGTTGCCGTGGGCGATCAGCTCGGTGTAGCGTGTGAAACAGGCGACGCCAACGGTGGACGCGATGCGTTCATCGAGGGCCGCGGTCCACCAACTCGTGGTGCAACCCATGCTCATGCCGCTGATGCCGATCTGCTTGGCGTTGACCTCGGACCGCGTTTCGAGATAGTCGATCAGGCACTGCTGATCGCGGATCATCATGCCCCACAAGCAGCGTCCCATCAGCAAGTGATACTTGAACAGCGAATGTTCTTCGCTCGGCGGCTTGGTTTCGCGTTGCCCCGCCGGCCCTTTGCCGACGCGCTGCCCGCAGAAGTAGGAATCGATGGCGGCGACGACGTAGCCTTTGCGCGCGAGCGTCGGCCCGGCGCATTGTCCGTTCTTTTCGTTGACCATGAGGACATCGGTTGAGCCGCTGTGCCCATGCGCGAGAATGATCGCGGGGGCCGGCTTCTTGACCCCCTTGGGAACGAGCAAGACGCCGGTGACGGTTTGATCGACGCCGTTGAAGAACTCGAAGCGTTCGTAGACGTAGTCGCCCTTGTCTTCCTTGGCGAGAGTGACGACCTTGTGCGGATCGGGCCGAGCGGGCAGATCGCCCAGGCACTTGAGCAGCGTGGCGCGCACCTGCACGCGATCCTTCTGCCACTTGGCGAGGTCGGTCGGCACCGGCCATGCGGGGATCTTGATCTTCTTGAAGAGATCGGGGACCTCCGCCCACGGGTCGCCGAAGGTTTTGCCGCCCTTGGCGTTGGCGGGCTTGACGCGCTCCTGGGCGGCGAGCGGCGGAATGAGCATGAATAGAATTGCGATGATGAGATAACGCATGGTTGGGTCCTTGATGGTTTCAGTCAGAGTCGCTTGAGGTTTAGCGTTCGCGTGCGTGTTTCCGAACGCCAAGCCTCAAGCGGCGCATGGAGGCATCATCCGGCCGCACCTTTCCAAAGTCAAACGAGATCTCGATGATTGTTTGACTTCGCGCCAATCTCCGCTACCCTGTTGTGATCCATCCTGCAACGGAGTTGATCCATGTTCAACCGTCGATTCGTGCTCGGCCTTCTCTGTCTCGGTTTGCTCGTCCTGCCGGCGCGTGGCCAGGAAGCGAACTCCTTTGAACTCAAGGACGGCGATCGCATCGCCTGGGTCGGCAGCTCGTCCACCAACATCGGCGTCTGGCCCAAGACGATGGAGTTTCTCCTGCGCACCCGGCATCCGCAACTCAAGCTCTCCTTCAAGAAATTCTCCACCGGCGGCGGCAGCTTCGCGACCGGGCATCAGAACCTTGACAAATGGCTCGACGACTTCAAGCCGACCGTCGTCTTTCTCAACTTCGGCGGCAACGACGCGGGCGCCGGTGAAAAGGGCCTGCCGATGTACAAGGACAACATGACCAAGTGTGTGGACAAGATCACTGCTGCGAAAGCGCGCGTCATCTTCACGGGCTTTCAGGGCGCCGACGTGCGCAAGGCCGGCGAGGCGCCCGCAGCCCGACGCAAGCTCTACGCGGAGACGCAATTCGCGTTTTGCAAGGAGAAGGGTTGGCCGATCGTCGATGTCTTTCATCCGACCAATGAACTGCAACTAAAGGCGCAAAAGGACGACGACAAATACACGATCCTGCGCGACACGATCCACCTCACCGACCCGGCGTACATCGCGTGGGGCTACTATCTCTATGACGCCTTGAAGATGCCGTCGGTCAATGATTTGACGATTGACGCCGCCAAGAACACGGCGAACGCCAAAGGCTGCACGTTCTTCCAACTCAAGGTAAACGAGGACCGCAGTGAGGTGAGCTTCGAGCGTCTGGAGGAGAGGTTGCCGATCCTGCCGCCGGGCGCGCTGCCGCCGCGCAAGTACGTGCCGCTTGAGAGGCACTCGCAATATGGTTTGACCGTCAGCGGCTTGAAGGTGGGGGACTATGAGATTCAATGCGACGGCAAGACGATTGGCAGGACTACGTCCGAGGCGCTGGGCAAAGGCGTCAACGTGAACACGCTCGTTCTTGACAGCGGCGCGACACCGCCGTGGGATGGGTTAGCGAAGCAGATTTGGGCTGGCAAGAACCTTGAGCAGATCGGCAAGACGCAGTGGCAATGGCGCGTCGTGCGCAAATGAGTCGTCTTCGTTTAGCGAGCGCTGAATCACCTCAGCGACTGATTGTTCACTGCGAGCGCTAAACGAAGACAATTACTTTTTCACTTCCTTGCCCGAATCAATCTCGAACTCGCGTGTCTTTTTCTTGTCATCGACGATCGTCACCGTTTTGCCGTTGCTGGTCACGCTCATCACGGCGGCGTCGATCTGGATGGCGCGAATCTGGCGGCCGGTGGCGGCGTCCCAGAGTTTGACCGTCTTGTCGAGACTGCCGCTCACGAGCAATCGGCCGTCGGGCGTGTACGCCAGCGCGGTCACGAGCTGGCTGTGCCCCTGGATGCGAATGAGCTCTTTCATGGAGGCGATATCGTCAATTTTGATGGCATTGCCGACGCCGACAGCGGCCCGTTTGCCGTCGGGCGAGACTGCGAATTGTGCCGCCGCGCGCGGCGTGAAAGCGAGCAGGATCAGCAGACTGGCGAGCGTGGCGTATCGCATGGCATTTTTCCCATGTGTTAGCCGGACGCGCCAGCGGCGGACATGGTAAGATCCGTCGCTGGCGCGTCCGGCTAACGGGTAAGTCTATTTTGTTTCCAGAACGACGCGAAATCCCGAGGTCCAACTGCTCTTGTCGGGCGCAAGTTGGTTGCGCATGGCGCTACGGCAGGCTTTCGCGGAGGATGGCCAACCGCCGCCGCGCAAGACGCGCTCGGTTCCCTCGACCGGGCCTTGCGGGTTTTCCTTCGAGCTTTTCGTGTAGTAATTCGCGGCGTACCAGTCGGAACACCATTCTTGCACGTTGCCGTGCATGTCGAAGAGGCCAAACGTGTTGGCTTTGTAATCGCCGACTTTAACAGTGCAGCGCCAGAAGGGTCCGGCCTCTTCCTTGCCGTAGGAGGAATAGACGAGGCCGTTGATGTTGGCGAGATTCGAGTTGAAATCGTTGCCGGCGTGGAAGACGGTCTTCGTTCCGGCCCGGCACGCATACTCCCATTCGGCTTCGGTCGGCAGGCGATAGGTCTTCTTCTCTTTTTCGCTGAGCTTTTTGCAGAATTCGACGGCATCGAGCCACGAGACTTTTTCGACCGGATGTTCGGCTGGGTTTCGGCCTTCGACGCGCTGCTTGCCGCCCCCAGTCGCCGAGAAGAAGCTCGGGTTCTTGCCCATCACTTTTTCGTACTGCCCCTGCGTGACTTCAAAGACGCCCATATAGAATGGCTTCGTGATGACGACTTCGTGCTGCGTTTCGTCTTCGTTGCGATAGAATTCCTCCTTCGGCGAGCCCATGCGATACGTGCCGGCCGGGATGCGTGCGAGCTTCATGTCGATCGAATTCTTGATATCCTTCGCGTCCGTGCCGACGGGGTTTGGCTGAGCGGCCCGAATTTCGTTGTAGGGTCGGGGAAAGTAATAGATCCCCAAGGCCGCCGCGATTGTGCTCAAGCACGCCAGGGCCGCGCCGAAGATGAGAAAACGTCGCATCGTCAAACCTCGTCGGAAGGGATTCGTTTCCGTGGTGAATCAGTGTACCCGAAAGGCCGAAGAATGCCACGATAAATTCCTGGCGACGCCTCTCCCCGTGACGCGCCACAGTCGGTAAATCAGCCGTGCCCAATCGCTTGAGGTTTCGCATGTCCCATCAGCCCGACTTGCCGAGCTTTCTGGAATTGGCGAAAACGCATCGCCTGGTTCCGGTGTATCGCCAGTTCGTCGGCGATACGCTGACACCCGTGACGGCGTTTCGCAAGATCCAGGACGGCGACTGGTCGTTTCTGTTCGAGAGCGTAATCGGCGGTGAACGGCTGGGGCGCTACAGCTTCGTCGGCTCCGGGCCGTTTCTGCGTTTCGAGGCGTGGGATCGGCGCGTCAGTATTATCGACGGGCGGACTGGCAGCAGACGGGAACTCAATCACGACGACCCGCTCAAGCTGCTCGAGGAAACGCTTGCCGAATATCGCTCACCGCCGTTGCCGGGATTGCCGCGCTTTTGCGGCGGCGCAGTCGGCTATGCGGGCTATGACACGATTCGCTATGTCGAACGACTAGACCATCCGCCGCTGGACGATCGCAAGCTGCCGGATTTGTGCTTCGCGCTGTACGATCGCATGGTGATATTCGATCACATCAACAAGACGCTCGCCGTCGTCGCGCACGCGCATGTCGATGCCAACGATCCGCGCCGCAGTTACGAGGACGCATGCCGACGCGTCGACGCTTTGGTTGAGCGCTTGCAGTCGAAGGACGCCGAGCTGCCGTTGCGCGACATCGTGCGCAGCGGCGACGTGCAGCGGCAAGCGATCTCGAACTTTGCGCCAGGTCAATATGAGCGTGCGGCCGAGACGGCCAAGGACTACATCCGCGCGGGGGACATCTTTCAGGTGGTATTGAGCCAGCGCTTCACTACCGAGACGACGGCGCAACCGTTCGACATCTATCGCACCTTGCGAGTTGTCAATCCTAGCCCGTTCATGTTCTATCTTTCGTGCGGACCGGAATTACGCCTCGTCGGCAGTTCGCCGGAGATCATGGTGCGCGTCGAGGGGGACAAGATTACGATTCGCCCCCTGGCGGGCACGCGCAAACGCGGCAAGACCGATGAGGAAGACCAACGGCTGGCGGACGAACTCATCAACGATCCGAAGGAACGCGCCGAGCACATCATGCTCGTCGAT